>ERZ1026780.62-NODE-62-length-92865-cov-11.524415_pt1 | contig 92865 bp, 93 predicted proteins | sample MGYA00380126_ERZ1026780 | MGnify/ENA primary metagenome ERZ1026780 (study PRJEB33269, sample SAMEA4719762) | human gut metagenome | biome: human-associated habitat; feature: organic feature; material: feces | place: Cameroon | collected 2013-10 ... | reverse complement strand
TTCTCTTGTACTACTTGTCAAAAAACTGCAACATTTCAATGAGCTCGCTTTCCGTGTCGGAGTGTTACCCCTGAAAAGCGAGTGCAAAGTTATAGCTTTTTTCAATACCAGCAAAATATTTCGACAAAAAAGTGCGAAAAAAGTGCATTTTTTCTTGATTTATGCTGTTTTTCGGCGTTCAACGTGCAAAAAATGCAAATTTTGAGGTTTTCAAAACCATTCTCCCCTGTGGCGGAAATTTCGCCGTACGCGCCAAAATCACACCGAGTTTTCATATTATATATCATATAGTGATGCGCAATATTCCCAATCAAGAGGCAATCCACTTACTCAAAGAAATTGGATTTATTAAAGGAAAGTAGTAATTTTGCAAAAAATTTGTATTCATTATATAATATAAATATATGAAAAAGACATTACTCTCCTGCATTGCAATATTGGCAATGGGCTATGCTGGCACCTTAGAGAATAAAGCCGCCACTATGCAACAAATGCGCTTTCATTGCGAAAAAGACACAACAGAGCTCAATGCGCTGCTCGAAAAAGGGCTGAAAAGCGGAAAAAAGTCGGCGAACGAACTGGTGACATTCTACGCTTACGAACTTCTGGGTCGCCCATACGTGGCACACACACTGGAAGGCGAAACAGAAATGCTCACCATTAATATCGACGAACTCGACTGCACCACTTTCGTGGAAACATTATACGCTTTGACTCGCACAACCATGAACGAACGCTATTCGTGGAGAGATTTCGCCAACAATCTCGAAAATGTGAGATACCGCGAAGGACGCATCGACGGGTATGCATCCAGACTACATTATATAAGTGAGTGGGCTGTGGACAACACAAGCCGTGGCAACATTGAGGAAATCACCAAAGATGTGCCTGGCGCAAGAGAACTCATCAAAACCATCAACTTTATGAGCACACACCGTGACTCCTACCCTGCTCTTAAGGATGATGAAACTTTCAACACCATCAAAAAATACGAGGACGGATACCGCAACCACAAAACTTACTATCTGAAAAAGGAGCAATTGAACGGGAAAGGCATCTGCAACGCCGTTCAAGAGGGCGATTTCGTAGGACTGGTGTGCAAAACTCCAGGATTGGACATCTCGCACATGGGCATGGTGGTGAAAAACGAGAAAGGCGAATTGGTGGTGATCGACGCATCTATGACAGGTGGCAAGGTGATGAAAGAACCAAAACCCATCGTGGAATATCTTCGCCCCAAAAAAGGCGTGATTGGCGTGAGATTCTTCCGAATCAAGAAAAGAGACTACTAAACACACTACACATATAGTAGAATCGGGTGCTTCCAAACGGAAACGCCCGATTTTTTTTGTTACTTTTCTGCTAAGCCTCGAAATCTATTACATATTATCACAAATAGCACATTTTCACATACAATCTAACAGCAACAAGCTTTATTTTTCCAAAAATTATCTGTATATTTGCATTATCAAATGCAGTACTGCTCTCTATCAGAACATTCATCTACATCTATAACATAGGCAACATCAACGGCCCTAATGTATCTAATTTCGAGGATATTCGTGGTTGCAAGATGTTTTGTTTTCCTCAAATAATAATTCTTTCCACAAATCAGAAACTTATGAAACAGCAAATTCCACACCCTCTTATTTCCATCATTCCACTCCTCGTATTGATTGTCATGATAGTGACGGTAATGAAGATGCTTCCCAATGACGCTCTAAGTGGAGCCAGCCAGATATCGATGCTGATTGCAACCACTATCTGCGTAGCTCTTTCAATGTCTATCTACCGCATCAAATGGCAAGTATTTGAGGACAGCATCAAGACAACTATTGGCGAAACTTCCGTGTCAATACTTATTCTGCTACTGATAGGCGTGATGTCGAGCACATGGATGATTAGCGGAGTAGTACCCACATTGATATATTACGGCGTGCAGATTATCACTCCATCGTTCTTCCTGCCATGCGCTTGCATCATTTCTTCACTGGTGTCGGTGATGACAGGCACATCGTGGACAACGATAGCCACAATAGGCATTGCCTTGCTTGGCATTGGCAATGCGCTCGGCATACCCGAAACATTTACGGCAGGTGCCATTATTTCTGGCGCTTATTTCGGAGACAAGGTGTCGCCAATGTCCGACACTACCGTGCTTGCATCTTCCGTATCTGGAGCCGACCTCTTCAAGCATATCCGTTGCATGATGCACACCACCGTGCCGAGCATCACCATCAGCCTATTGCTTTACCTCGTAATGGGATTTTGGTTCTCTGGCGAACGAGTAGAACCAAGCATCTATCTCGAAGGATTGGAGCACAGTTTCAACATAAGCGCATGGACGCTCCTCGTTCCTGTATTTAGCGGCATTCTAATTTGGAAGAAAGTACCTTCATTCATCACTCTCATACTTTCAGCATTGGCAGCAATCGTGTGCGCCATCGTGTTGCAACCCAACGCTCTATTGGAAATAGCCGGCACACAAACCGCAACGGTTAACAATATATTTACAGGATTGCTGAAGGTTTGCTACACCAGCACACAACTTGACACGGGATTCGCTGAAGTGAACAACCTTGTTGCCACACGAGGCATGGCAGGTATGCTCGACACCGTTTGGCTCATACTCTGCGCCATGTGCTTCGGCTCGTGTATGGTGGCAAGCAATATGCTCAAGAGCCTCACACACATTCTTCTCAAGACCATTCACAACACTTTCTCTCTCGTGACATCAACAGTTGTGTCGGGTGTGGTACTCAATCTCATCATGGGCGACCAGTTCCTTTCCATCATCATGAATGCATCAATCTACAAGGAAGAATACGCCAACCGTGGTTATCAGCCAGAACTTCTGAGCCGTTCCACAGAAGACTCTGCCACCGTCACCTCCGTTCTCGTTCCGTGGACAGCCTGTGGTATGACTCAATCAACAGTGCTTGGCGTGCCAACCCTTGTTTATCTTCCATTCTGCTTCTTCAACATCCTAAGCCCCATCATGAGCATCATCTTCGCATTGCTTGGAAAAATTCCTAAAGGTGATGATAATACCGCAGAATGAACGTGCACAAATTGTCGTCAATAAAAAACTCGTTGGTAGAATCAAATGTTCAACCAACGAGTAAAAAAATATCTGAAAAAAAATTATTTCAAGTTGAGACCAATCATATCTTCAAGCGACACGAAGTTGTAACCTTTCTTTTGAAGAGTGGTGATGATTTTGTCGAGTTTGAGATAGAATTTATCGGTGCGAGCGTCGTCGGTGCCAAGGTGAATCATAAGGAAATGTCCATTAAGGGTGTGCTTCTTTTCCCATTTCATCATATTATCGTAGAGCCATTGGCTGCTACGGTATTTTTCTGCCTCCATAGGCATACCATGCCAAGTGTAGTCTTCATTTGACGCTGTGCCTGGAGTGAAATTCACGATTTGAAGTCCCAATTCCTTTGCCCACGACGAGATGGTGCTGTTGTAATACTCATAAGGTGGGATAAAATATGGTGCATGATCCTTGGTGATACCAAATTTCGACATCACTTCATAGCCCTTCAGCATATCGGTGGTGAACTCATCTTTAGTGACGAGCAGAGAATCGCGATTTTCCCAAGCCGCATATTGCAAGTGACCGTAACTATGACTGCCCACATAGTGACCGCCAGCCTGAATGCGCTTAACGATATCGGGGAACGACTCAAAGAAATGGCCTGTGAAGAAGAATGCACCTTTCACATTTCGCTTCTTCAATGTGGAAATGATATAGTTGGCACCATCGGTCTTGTCGTGAGAGGTAAACACCAGGCAAATGTTCTTTTTACTTGGGTCGCCTTGCTTGATGCCGCCTTCATCATACACATTCTTATCGGCAGAGGCTGCATCGGCTTGTGCCCTACCCTCTTTCTGATAATACGAGAGTGGGAAAGTGAGCGAAGCCGTGCCGTCCATCGTTGGCTCGTTTGTTGAATAGTCGTGAGTGTTGTCGTGGTACACCACATCGCCCGGCTGGAAACGGAGGTAAGCGTTGGCGGTGACATGTGGCATGTCGTCGGTGATATTCACGCCTCGCAAACTGCTGAAAATGGTGCTATACACCGGTCCGTCAACCAAGCCGCCCACCGGGTGACCAAGGTTCTGGAACACCCAGTTGCTGTGAGTGGCACGAGGGTATGTGCCGCCCTTAGGCAACTCCACAATCATACTTGTGCCCCAAGGATTGCAACCAAAGAGCCAATCGCGGAGCGAGCCTTCCATCTCCACGAAAGAGTCATCACCAGAAAGTGTGCGGTAGAGAATGCACTGTGTGAGCATGGCTGTGGTGAGATTGTTCGAACACCAAATGCCAGGAATGCCCCACAAGAATGGGTGCGCCTGTCCACGCTCGTAAGTGCGAGCAATGCCAGCACGCATATTGCGCAAAAATTCAGCCTTCAGACGAGCATCGGTAGTGTGAGCAGCAATTTGATAATGCCCCATATTCATAAATGGGTACCACTGGTAGTGGCGTGCACTATCTGCGCCCATCCATGGAGTGACTGGCTCACGGCGGCCATATTCCACGGCTTTGGTCAAATACTTGCCATCGCCAGTCATGCGGAAAAGTTCCACAGAACCTAATTCCATATCATCAACCCAGTTATCTTCCTCATAAATGTAAGGAGAAACCACCGAAACGGTTTGAGTGTTGCCGGGCTTGTCGATACCCACTTGAAGCGCATCGGCTGCCTTTGACAAGATTTTTTGCGAAAATTGAGGATAGAAAGGCTTCAACACCTCGGCACCAAGTGCAAAATCGCTGGCAAACTTACCTGCCGTGCTGGCTGCACCCATTGTGGCATTCATATATGTGCCACGTTGCTGTGGTTTGCCATCGATAAAATAAACGGGGCGGCCGTTGTTCGGACCTCTACCATAGTCCGAGGGGTCGGTTTGTGGCAGTTTTTGACCTATGTGGTCGCGGTCGTCGGCAATCTGATTGTAAAGTTCACCTTTTTCAGGATTCATTCTGTCGAGCCAGTCGAGTCCCCAATAAATTTCATCTACAATATCGGGAATACCATTTGCTCCTGGCAAACCATTTTCCTGGTAAGAATCGGTGAAGGCATCAGGATTCTGCTGATAAGCGAAAAGCATCTGATAGATGGCGTTGGCTGATGTGGTGGTGTATTGGAGCAAATCAGCAGCGTCGTGCCAACCGCCTCTCACATCAATGTGCTGGCCCTCTTTAGTGGCATGGTAGCGAATGAACGCATCTTTCTGGTGGCAACTGTCGCGCAAAAACGGATTGAATCCACAACGCTGCTGGCGCATATAGTTGAGCACGAAATCGGCTGTACCATCATACACATTCCCATTGATAGGGAAAATGGGCGATTCACAGCCGTTAACCACTATTCTGTAAGTGCCTTGACGAGTGAAATCGGAGAAATTCAAGCGATAAGTGGCTTTCATACCACCCAAAGCCCCCATCGGCTTCACAGCCTTAGAGGTGTAAGCCACTTTGCCGGTAAACACATCTACCAACTGAAACGATAATACTTCGGTGGCTTCTTCGCTTAAATAAACTGCCACCTTCGAGGTTTTAGGAATGTAGCCTAATTGATTAATTCTTACCCATGAATCTGCAAACAGGGAAAGAAAAGCCACACAAAATGATAAAAAAAGGATTAAACGCTTCATTATTCGTCGTAATTTTTAGTTATTGCTTCCCAACAGGCCTTTGCCAAAGTCATGTCGGCATCATCTTCTGAGTTTTCCCAATAGAGCAAACCGCCCAGTCCAAGGCTATGAATCCACTCCCCTTTCACGGCTATGCTTCGTGGATTATCGTAAGAGCCATAAAATTTGCCCTTATATTTTGCGTAAGGAGTGCGGGCTTCCTCGTCCCACAAGTCGAACTCGAAATTTGGATTGGATTTGAGTTTCACAATTTGCTTGTAATCAACCACAGTAGTGAGACCGTCGTGGCTATGGCGAAGATAGAAAGGAATACCCAAAAGCATTTTCTCAAACGGCACACCCAACTTGGCATAAGAGCGAATAGCCGACATACAGTCGTAATACGATGTGGAGGAAATAATGGCAGACTGGAAATGTGGAGCCGCGTCCATGTCGTAGGTCATAATGTTGATATAATCCACATACGGCACCACTGCCTGAATATCCACATATTTCTTTCCACTATCGGTGCTTTGCATATCCATCACATAACCTGCGAAACTGAGAATATAGTCGTTACCGAGTGCCTCACGAAGGTCTTTCATCAACAGGGTATAGTTTTTCGTGTCGGTTTTAGGGTCGGAAGCATGACCACTCCACGACAAACCTGGAAATTCCCAGTCAATATCTATGCCATCGAGGTTCCATTTTTTGCAAAAGGCAAGACAATCGGCGGCAAACTGCTTACGCATCTCTGGCGAAGCCGACATTTTTGAGAATCCGCCACCTTGGCGATTATCGCTGTTGCTCACCGTGTGAGTGAAAGCGAGGCAAATCTTTAAATTAGGATTTTGTTTCTTTAATGCCATCACTTGGCGAAATCGAGATTCATTGCCCTGCAACTTGAAGGTTTTATACACGCCATCCACCACATACAGCTCCGCAAAGGCATAATTAATATGCGTAACAATATTTGGGTCGGGCAACTTATCGCCATAATAAGTGCAATATGCACGACAAATCTTATTTTGTGGCTGGCTCGCAAAGGCACCGAATGGGCAAAGCGCAGTAAGCACCACCACGAATGTTGATAATACGAAATTCTTTATCATTTGAAGTTAAAAGGTAAATAGAAAGTTTTAACCCTGTGTTGGGTTTTAGTCCATGATTTTTACAAAGATAATAGAAAGTTCAGACTTAATAAAATAAAAAACGTCCGCTCATCAATAAAGATGAACGGACGCATGTTGGATTTATCATAGTGAGAGGCGCGCCTCTCAATGAAAATCAAAGAATTACTCAGCAGCAGCTTCAGTAGCAGGAGCTTCAGTAGCAGGAGCAACTTCAGCCTTAGGAGCAGCCTTCTTACCACCACGACGGGTAGTCTTCTTAACAGCTTTCTTCTTGTCGGCGAGCATTGCTTCGTTGTAGTCAACGAGTTCAATGAAGCAAGTCTTAGCGTTATCACCAAGACGGTTGCCAAGTTTCAAAATGCGGGTGTAGCCACCTGGACGGTCAGCAATCTTTTGAGAAATGTTGGTGAACAGTTCAGTAACTGCTTCCTTGTTTTGAAGATAGCTGAACACAACGCGGCGAGATGCAGTATCGTCTTTTTTCGCTCTGTTGATGATAGGCTCAGCATAAATGCGAAGTGCTTTAGCCTTAGCCAAGGTGGTGAAGATTCTCTTGTGAAGAATCAAAGAAATAGTCATGTTAGCCAAAAGGGCTTGACGATGGCTTTTCGTACGACCTAAGTGATTAAATTTCTTATTATGTCTCATCGTTTATTACTCTTTATCTAATTTGTACTTAGAAATGTCCATGCCAAAGGAAAGACCCAGGTTAGCCAGGAGATCTTCAAGTTCTAACAAGGACTTTTTACCGAAATTACGGAATTTGAGCAAGTCGGTCTTGTTGAAGACTACAAGCTCAGAAAGTGTTTCAACTTCAGCAGACTTCAAGCAGTTGAGCGCACGAACGCTGAGGTCCATGTCCACGAGCTTGGTCTTAAGAAGTTGTCGCATATGGAGAACTTCTTCATCAAATTCTTCGTTACCTTCATTTTCAGTTGCATCAAGAGCAATTTTCTCGTCAGAGAAGAGCATGAAGTGTTGAATAAGAATCTTAGCAGCTTCCTTGAGCGCATCCTTAGGCTGAATAGAGCCATCGGTAGTAATTTCGAGTGTCAGTTTCTCGTAGTCGGTTTTCTGCTCGACACGGTAGTTGTCAACAGTGTACTTAACATTGATGATAGGGGTGTAGATCGAGTCGATAGCGATAGTATCGATAGTGTCGTTAGCATTGCGATTTTCATCAGCCGACACATAACCACGGCCCTTATTAATATTAAGATCAATCTGGAAACTTGTGCTTGGATCCATGTGGCAAATCACGAGCTCTGGATTCAGAACCTCGAAGCCATTAAGAACCTTACCGATGTCACCAGCTTTAAACACATCCTGGCCCGAAACCTTGATGGTAGCCTTCTCAAATTCGGTGTCTTCTACCACTCTCTTGAGGCGCACCATTTTAAGGTTGAGGATTACGTTGGTCACGTCTTCCTTTACGCCAGGGATTGTAGCGAATTCGTGTTTCACACCATCAATGCGAATATTGCAGATCGCATAGCCCTCAAGAGATGAGAGCAAGATACGACGCAAAGCATTGCCGATAGTAACACCATAACCCGGTTCCAATGGACGGAATTCGAATTTGCCGAATGTGTTGTCGGCTTCCAGCATCAATACTTTGTCTGGTTTCTGAAATGCTAAAATAGCCATGGATGTTAAATTTTACTGTTTAGAATACAATTCAACGATTAACTGTTCCTTGATGTTTTCTGGGATATCTTCACGTTGTGGAAGTGTGATCATCTTACCACCCTTGAGATTTTCGTCCCATTCAATCCAAGGATATTTGCTGTGGTTGAAACCAGCAAGACTGTCTTGGATAACTTCAAGTGATTTAGATTTCTCGCGAACGGCAACCACTTCACCAGGAGTTACATGATAAGAAGCGATGTTTACTACTTGACCATCAACAGTGATGTGACGGTGGAGCACCAACTGACGTGCAGCTGCACGAGTAGGAGCGATACCAAGACGGTAAACTACGTTGTCGAGACGAGACTCGAGTAATTGAAGAAGAACCTCACCAGTTACACCCTTGTTAGAAGAAGCTTTCTTGAAAAGGTTGCGGAACTGACGTTCGAGCACACCGTAGGTGTATTTAGCCTTTTGTTTTTCGCGAAGCTGAGTACCATACTCAGAGAGTTTTCTTCTTCTGTTGGCGCCGTGCTGGCCCGGAGCGTAGTTCTTACGTGCAAGAACTTTATCTTCACCGAAGATTGCTTCGCCCAATTTGCGGGCAATTTTAGATTTTGGACCGGTATATCTAGCCATTTTTTAAATAATTAAAGTTTGTTTATGAATCGCTTCAGTGCAGCCGCGATTGCAGAGAGGTTGTTAAATAAAATGCAATCTATTCACTGACAGAGATTCGCGAAAAAATAAATGAAATAATTTAAGAGCTTAAACTAAAATTTGATTCATTAAACTCTTCTTCTCTTAGGAGGACGGCATCCGTTGTGTGGAAGTGGAGTAACGTCGATAATCTCAGTTACTGCAATGCCTGCACCGTGGATGGTGCGGATAGCGGATTCACGACCATTGCCTGGACCCTTAACATAAGCCTTCACCTTGCGAAGACCGAGGTCGTAAGCAACCTTTGCACAATCTTGAGCGGCCATTTGGGCTGCGTAAGGAGTGTTCTTCTTAGAACCACGGAAACCCATCTTACCGGCAGAAGACCATGAAATAACTTGTCCCTCGCTGTTTGCGAGACACACAATGATGTTGTTGAAAGAAGAATGAACGTGAAGTTGACCAACACCGTCAACTTTAACAACTCTCTTCTTAGCTGCGACTGTCTTTTTTGCCATACTTTAAAATTATTTAGTAGCTTTCTTCTTGTTTGCAACTGTTTTCTTACGTCCCTTACGTGTACGGGCATTGTTCTTGGTGCTTTGACCACGAACAGGAAGACCGTTACGGTGACGGATACCACGGTAGCAACCGATATCCATCAGACGCTTGATGTTCATTTGGATTTCGCTACGAAGGTCACCTTCTACCTTGTAGTTTTCAGTGATGACTTCACGCACCTTAGCTGCTTCATCATCAGTCCAATCCTTAACCTTAGTGTCTTCGCTAACACCGGCCTTACCAAGGATTGTGGCGGCAGCGCTACGACCGATACCATAAATATAGGTGAGCGCAATTACGCCTCTTTTGTTTTGAGGGAGATCAACTCCGACTATACGTACTGCCATATAATTATTTTATTTTTTGCAAATTTACTAAAAATTATCCTTGACGCATCTTCATCTTAGGATTTTTCTTATTAATCACGTAAAGACGACCCTTGCGACGAACGATTTTGCAGTCAGGGGTGCGTTTTTTAATTGAGGCTCTTACTTTCATTATAGTAAATGTTTTTTATTTGTATCTAAAAGAAATTCTACCTTTGGAAAGATCGTATGGCGACATTTCTACTTTCACTTTATCGCCAGGGAGGATTTTGATGTAGTGCATACGCATCTTACCGGAAATGTGGGCTGTGATTTGGTGTCCGTTTTCCAATTCAACGCGGAACATTGCATTCGACAATGCCTCTACGATTGTTCCATCGATTTCAATAGCGGTCTGTTTGGCCATATTGTAATTTAAATTAGTGTATTGATGAATTAAATAAAGCGTTCGCCAAGCACCTCCTTGACATAATCAAACGACGACAAGATGTCGGGCTTGCCATTATGAATAGCGATTGAGTGCTCATAATGAGCAGAAGGCTTCCTGTCTTTAGTGCGGGTGGTCCAGCCATCTCTTTCAATAACTATGTTCTTGCTTCCCTGATTAATCATGGGCTCTATTGCAATGCACATACCGTTTTTAATGAGTGGGCCAGTGCCACGGCGTCCAAAGTTTGGAACTTCAGGGTCTTCGTGGAGTTTGCGTCCCACGCCATGACCACACATCTCTCTCACCACGCTGTAACCACGCTTTTCGCAGTAGTCTTGAATGGTGTGACCAATGTCGCCGATGCGATTTCCAGGAACTGCAGCCTTGATACCCTCGTAGAGCGACTCTTTAGTGGTACGCAAAAGTGCTTTCACATCTTCTGCAACCTCGCCTACACAGAATGTGTAAGTGGAATCGCCATTGAATCCCTCTTTGGTCACGGCACCACAGTCAATCGAGACGATGTCGCCTTCCTGAAGTGCGTAGGTTGAAGGAATGCCATGAACCACAATTTCGTTAACCGAAATGCAGAGCGTAGCAGGATATCCATACAGACCAAGGAAACCCGGAACACAGCCTTGTGAGCGGATATATTCCTCGGCTATTTGGTCGAGCTTGCGAGTGGTAATCCCCGGGGCCACCCACTTGGCCATTTCGCCAAGTGTGCGTGCCACCACGAGATTAGCTTCGCGCAGAAGCTCTATTTCTTCATCAGTTTTAAGATAAATCATCTTTAATATCTGACTAAACTATCCGTCGATTTAACCTTGAGTGCGTCCCTTGACTTTGCCCGACTTCATCAAGCCGTCGTAATGGTGCATCATCAAGTGAGTCTCAACTTGTTGTAATGTATCGAGTACAACACCTACTGTAATGAGCAATGAAGTGCCGCCGAAGAACTGAGCGAAATTCTGGTTTACACCGAACAAGCGAGCAAATGCTGGCATGATTGCCACGATACCCAAGAAGATGGAACCTGGGAGGGTGATGCGTGACATAATTGAGTCGATGTATTCAGCAGTCTTCTTGCCAGGCTTGATACCTGGAATGAAGCCGCTGTTCTTCTTCATATCTTCCGCCATCTGAGTTGGGCGTACTGTGATTGCAGTATAGAAGTATGTGAATGCGACAATCATCAAGAAATATACAAGGTTGTACCAGAAACCATTCATATCACTGAAAGTGCGAGCGAATGAGGCCATGAAGCCGTCTTCGTTCTGGCTGGTGCTGAAGCCTGCAAGTGTGATAGGAATAAACATCAAAGCCTGAGCGAAGATGATAGGCATCACATTAGCGGCATTCACTTTCAATGGAATGTACTGACGTGCTCCACCGTACTGACGGTTGCCAATGATGCGCTTTGCATATTGCACGGGCACCTTGCGAGTGCCTTGGGTGAGCATCACTGCACCAGCAGTAACAGCGAATAAAAGGATAATTTCAACCAAGAACATCACAAGACCACCTTGAGCAGTGGTTAAGCGGCTGGTAAACTCTTCTGCCAAAGCAGATGGGAAACGAGCGATGATACCAACGAGGATGATCATTGAAATACCATTACCAATACCCTTATCAGTGATCTTCTCACCGAGCCACATGATGAACATTGAGCCAGCAGTAAGCACAATGGTGAGATAAATGATGTCGAACAAGCCGAATGCGAGAATACCATTCACTTGGTGGTTGAGGTTGAGCAGATATGCTGGAGCTTGCACCGCAAGAATAAACACGGTAAGATAACGTGTGTATTGGTTAAGCTTCATTCTGCCGCTTTCGCCTTCACGCTGCATCTTTTGGAAGCTTGGCAATACCATGCCGAGCAATTGAATCACAATTGATGCGGTGATGTAGGGCATAATACCCAAGGCAAAAACAGACGCCTGGGAGAATGCACCACCACTGAACATATCGATAAGCTGCATCAGACCACTCTGTTGAGTGAACTCACGCATTCTTTGAAGCGCAGTAGGGTCGAGACCAGGAAGCACAACATGACATCCAAATCGATACACAAGCACGAAAAGGAATGTGATTGTAATGCGCTTTCTAAGCTCTTCAATCTTCCAGATGTTTTTTAATGTTTGAATGAGTTTCATCAGTTTTATACTTTTGCAGTTGTACCTCCGGCTGCAGCGATTACTTCTTCAGCCTTCTTTGAGAAAGCATTTGCTTCTACATCGAGCTTCTTGGTGAGAGTACCGTTAGCGAGCACCTTCACGAGTTGGTTCTTGCGAACAAGACCAGCTGCCATGAGGTCGGCTACTGTAATCTTTTCAAGATTCTTAGCGTTTGCAAGTTCTTCAAGAGTAGAAACATTTACTGCCTTGTATTCAACACGGTTGATGTTCTTGAAGCCGAATTTAGGAACACGGCGTTGGAGTGGCATCTGACCACCTTCGAAACCAACCTTTTGTGAATAACCTGAACGTGACTTAGCACCCTTGTGACCACGGGTAGAAGTACCACCCTTGCCTGAACCAGGACCGCGGCCAATACGACGTTTTTTCTTATTTGAACCTACAGCGGGTTGTAAATTACTTAATTCCATAATTGCTATTAATGTTTTAAGCGTTCGTAACTTCTACCAAATGACGAACAGTGTTAACCATACCCAAGACTTGAGGAGTAGCTTCCTTCTCAACGACTTGATTCAATTTTTTAAGACCCAGTGCATCGAGGGTCTTTTTTTGACGAGCAGGACGATTGATTCTGCTCTTCACTTGCTTAATCAAAATTTTAGCCATATCGATGTACCTAAGAATTAACCGTTAAACACTTTGTCCAAAGTTACGCCACGATAGTGAGCGATTTCCATTGGTGAACGCATTTCGCTGAGAGCAGCGATTGTAGCCTTCACAAGGTTGTGAGGGTTAGACGAACCCTTAGACTTACAAATCACATCAGTGATACCGATGCTTTCAAGCACTGCACGCATCGCACCACCGGCCTTAACACCGGTACCAGGAGTAGCTGGCTTCATGATAATGCGGCTGCCACCGAACTTTGCAACTTGTTCGTGAGGAATTGTGCCCTTGTGTACAGGAACCTTGATGAGGTTTTTCTTAGCCACTTCCACGCCCTTAGCAATAGCAGTGGTAACTTCATTAGCCTTACCGAGACCATAACCAATCACGCCATTGCCATCACCTACTACAACGATAGCAGCGAAAGTGAAAGTACGACCACCCTTGGTAACCTTGGTGGTACGGTTGATGGCCACGAGGCGATCTTTCAACTCAATATCGCTAGTTACTTTAACTCGATTATTTTTCTTTACCATGTTTTTTAAAATTTAAGTCCGCCTTTGCGAGCGCCGTCGGCCAGTGATTTGATTCTACCATGGAAGAGGAAACCGTTACGGTCGAAAACTACTGTTTCAATACCTTTTTCAATGGCCTTCTTAGCCACAGCTTCACCAACCTTGGCAGCGATTTCAGATTTAGTTCCTTCAGTGATTCCCTTTGAAGAAGCAGAAACAACTGTATTAGCAGCAACGTCGTCGATCACTTGAGCGTAAATCTGCTTGTTGCTACGGAACACACACAAACGTGGACGTGCAGCGGTGCCGCTGATTTTACCACGAATACGTGCTTTGATTTTATTTCTTCTTTGAATTTTAGATATCATAACTGTAATCAATTATTATTTGGCGGCTGCCGTTTTACCAGACTTGCGACGAATAACTTCGCCAACGAACTTAATACCCTTGCCCTTGTAAGGTTCAGGCTTGCGGAATGAACGAATCTTTGCGCAAATCTGACCAAGAAGCTGCTTGTCGGCAGATTCGAGAGTGATAAGAGGGTTCTTATTACGTTCACTCTTTGCTTCTACCTTAACTTCTGCAGGGAGTTGCAAATAAATTGCGTGAGAGAAACCGAGAGTAAGTTGAAGAACTTGACCCTTGGACTCGGCCTTGTAACCGACACCGACAATCTCAAGCTCTTTCTTGAAGCCGGTGCTTACGCCAACTACCATGTTATGAATGAGTGCACGATACAGACCGTGTTGAGCACGTGATTCCTTAGAATCATCTGGACGGCTAACTGTTACCACGCCATCTTCAACGGCTACGCCGATCAATGGGTTGATGGTTTGGGTGAGCTCGCCCTTAGGGCCCTTAACTGTGCAAACGTTGTCTTTCAAATCTACTGTTACGCCGGCAGGTAACTGAATTGGCAATTTTCCTATTCTTGACATAATTTAATACCTCCTATAACATTAATAAACGTAACACAATACTTCACCACCAATCTTTTGCTCTTTAGCTTCCTTGTTGGTCATTACACCCTTAGAAGTAGAGAGAATGGCGATGCCTAAACCGTTCAAAACTCTTGGCATGTCTTTGTAGCCAGTGTACTGACGCAAACCTGGACGTGACACGCGAGTGAGGCACTTAATAGCGTTCACGTGATCGACAGCGTCGTACTTGAGCGCGATTTTGATAGTACCGATAGGTGAATCCTCAGTTTCAACGAATTTGTAGTTGAGGATGTAACCCTGATTGAAGAGAATCTTAGTGATCTCTTTTTTCAACTTTGAAGAAGGGATTTCAACGACACGGTGTTGTGCCTTGATCGCATTCCTCAATCTGGTTAAATAATCTGCTATTGGATCAGTCATTTTAAAAAATGTTTTAAATTGATTCGGATAAATTCCCGAACAATATTTAATACTAATTTTTTGTTTATTGCGGTTTTAAGTGATTACCAGCTTGCTTTCTTAACGCCTGGAATCAAGCCAGCAGAAGCCATTTCACGGAAGTCGATACGAGAGATACCGAACTGACGCATGTAGCCCTTTGGACGACCACTCATCTTGCAGATGTTGTGGAGACGTACGGGTGAAGCGTTGTGTGGCAGCTTCTGGAGAGCTTCGTAATCGCCAGCTGCCTTAAGTGCAGCACGCTTTGCAGCATACTTGGCAACGAGGCGTTCTCTCTTAGCCTGACGGGCTTTCATTGATTCTTTTGCCATACTTATATGAAATAATTATTTAGCGTTATTAAAAGGAAGACCGAATTCTTTCAAAAGAGCATAACCTTCTTCATCGGTTTTAGCGGTGGTCACGAAGGTGATGTTCATACCTTGCATCTTGTTCACGTTGTCGATGTTGATTTCAGGGAAGATGATTTGCTCAGTGATACCTACGGTGTAGTTACCACGGCCGTCGAGCTTACCAGCGATACCCTTGAAGTCGCGGATACGTGGGAGCGCGATGCGGATGAAGCGTTCCATGAATTCATACATGCGGTCACGACGCAAAGTCACGCGAGCACCGATAGGCATTTTCTTACGAACGCGGAAGTTAGAGATGTCCTTCTTTGAAAGAGTCTGCACAGCCTTTTGACCGGTGATAGTGGTCAGCTCAGTGATAGCAGTTTCAATAACTTTCTTGTCCTGAGTAGCGTCGCCCAAACCTTCGTTAAGAACAATCTTCACGAGCTTTGGAATCTGCATTGGGCTGCTATAGTTAAATTGCTTCATCAATGCTGGAGCAATTTTTTCGTCATATTGTTTCTTAAGGGTTGTAGCCATTACTTAATTTCCTCTCCTGATTTTTTAGAATAACGTACTGTTTTGCCCTCTACTTTCTTGAAACCAACACGAGTTGCCTTACCAGTCTTAGGATCTACCACGTTGAGGTTTGACAAGTGGATTGGGGCTTCCATCTTAATAATGCCTCCCTGAGGATGCTTTGCACTTGGCTTGGTACTCTTTGATACCATATTGATACCTTCAACGATTGCACGGTTTTCCTTAGCTTTGATGCTCAGGACACGACCAGTTTTACCCTTGTCGTCGCCGGCGAGAACGCTTACTGTATCGCCTTTCTTTATGTGTAACTTAGCCATTTAATATTAAAAACTGTGATAATTATTAAAGAACTTCGGGAGCGAGTGAAACGATCTTCATATTGGTAGCGCGCAATTCGCGTGCCACAGGGCCGAAGATACGAGTACCACGGAGCTCACCTGAATTATTGATCAACACACATGCGTTGTCGTCGAAGCGAATGTAAGAACCATCTTGACGACGGATTTCCTTGCTTGTGCGCACAACTACTGCACGTGATACAGTGCCTTTCTTTACATCTGATGATGGAATAGCACTCTTAACAGTGACTACGATGGTGTCGCCCACTGAAGCGTAACGGCGACCAGTACCACCAAGCACACGAATGCAGAGCACTTCACGAGCACCACTGTTGTCGGCTACTGATAATCTACTTTCTGTCTGAATCATAATTTAAATTACTTAGCTTTTTCGATGATTTCAACTAATCTCCATCTCTTTGTTTTGCTCAAAGGGCGAGTTTCCATCAAACGCACCTTATCGCCAATTTGGCACTCATTCTTTTCATCGTGAGCGTGGTATTTCTTCGTTTTGTTAACGAACTTACCATAGATTGGGTGTTTTTCCTTCCATTTGATGTCCACAGTGATAGTCTTGTCACCCTTGTTGCTGGAAACAACCCCAATTCTTTCTTTTCTTAAATTTCTTTTTTCCATTTCAGTTTGGGATTATTTGTTAATTTTTAATTCGCGAGCGCGAACTTCTGTTTTCATACGCGCGATATTTCTTCTGTCGACAGTGATCTTTGCAGGATTGTCGAGGGGAGAAATAGAATGCTGAATCTTTGTTTGAACATACTCTTTCTCAGCTGCATCCAAGCGTTCGAGGAGTTCTTTATCGTTCAATTCTTTGTAATCTTCCTTTTTCATGTCTTGCAATCAATTACACTGTTTGAGTTGGATCATAATCGCGGCGAACCACAAACTTAGTTGGAATAGGGAGCTTTTGAGCTGCCAAGCGAAGTGCTTCCTTGGCAATATCATAGCTTACGCCTTCTACTTCAATAAGGATACGTCCTGGGAATACAGGAGCAACATAGCCGGCCACATCACCCTTACCTTTACCCATACGCACGTCGGCTGGCTTGCGGGTGTAAGGTTTGTCAGGGAAAATGCGAACCCAAATCTGACCTTGACGTTGCATGTAGCGAGTAACAGCCACACGAGCAGCTTCAATTTGGCGAGCGGTAATCCACTTTGAGTCAAGTGCCTTAATACCGAAAGAGCCGAAGTTGAGCTGAGTACCACGCTTAGAGTATTTGCGTGTACCACCATCTGATGGTCTTCTGTATCTTAATCTTTTTGGTTGTTGTAACATTGTTGTTCAGTTGATAAAATCAAGTTTAACGATTGTTCTTTTTGTTGCGGAAACCACCACGACGGCCACCATTGCCACCACGGCGTTCGTTGCCATTGTTGGTGAAGTTAGGAGCGAGATCCTTCTTACCGTAAACTTCGCCACGGCAGATCCAAACCTTTACACCAATCAAACCAACCTTAGTGAGGGCTGGAACGAGAGCGTAGTCGATGTCGGCACGGAGAGTGTGGAGTGGAGTACGGCCTTCCTTGAACATTTCAGCGCGAGCCATTTCAGCACCGTTCAAACGTCCGCTTACAAGCACCTTGATACCTTCAGCACCAAGACGCATGGTTGAAGCCACAGCCATCTTCACAGCACGGCGGTAAGCCACCTTGCCTTCAATTTGGTGTGCGATGTTGTTCGCAACGATATGCGCATCGAGTTCTGGACGCTTCACTTCATAGATGTTGATTTGCACGTCCTTGTCGGTGAGCTTCTTCAATTCCTCTTTCAGCTTGTCAACGTCCTGACCACCCTTACCGATGATGATACCGGGGCGAGAAGTGCAGATAGTGATAGTAACCAGCTTGAGGGTACGTTCGATGACAATGCGAGATACGCTTGCCTTAGCCAGACGCACGTTAAGATACTTGCGGATTTTGCTATCCTCAACCAATGTATCACCATAGTTGCTGCCACCAAACCAATTTGAGTCCCAGCCGCGGATGATACCTAAACGATTGCTAATTGGATTTACTTTCTGTCCCATAATTCTTTATGCGTCTTTTTTGTCATTGTTAATTGTATCTACTGTCAAGGTGATGTGGTTGCTACGCTTGCGAATGCGGTAGCCACGGCCTTGAGGAGCTGGACGGAGGCGCTTCAACATAGGAGCACAGTCAACTGTGATGGTCTTGATGTAGAGCTCACCGCTATCAGCTTTCTTGTCATTCTTCTGTTCCCAGTTAGAAATGGCCGACTTGAGAAGCTTCTCAACGTCTGCTGCAGCTTGCTTATTTGAGAAATGAAGGAGACCGAGAGCCTTGAAAACTTCCACGCCACGCACCATGTCAGCCACCAAACGCATCTTGCGTGGTGAGCTTGGCACATTTTTCAGCTTGGCGAAAGCAAGGTCGCGCTTGGCTTCCTTAATTTTATCTGCTGATAATCTTTTTCTTTTACCCATTGTATTTAATTCTTGTTTTTTCTAAATGAATTGGTTCCCGGGTCTATTATCGCTTGTTGTTGCCGCTGTGGCCACGGAAAGTACGAGTTGGAGCAAATTCGCCAAGCTTGTGACCTACCATGTTTTCTGTGACATAGACAGGGATGAACTTATTACCATTGTGTACGGCGAAAGTGTGGCCTACGAATTCAGGAGCAATCATAGAAGCGCGTGACCAAGTTTTAATCACGTTTTTCTTGCCGCTTTCATTCATAGCGTCAACCTTCTTTTCGAGCTTAACACTAATGTAAGGTCCTTTTTTTAATGAACGACTCATAGTTTAACTTTTAATCAAATTACTTCTTTCTTCTTTCAATAATGTACTTTGAAGATTGCTTCTTCGGAGCACGTGTCTTCAAGCCCTTAGCGTAAAGACCGTTGCGAGAACGTGGGTGACCACCTGATTGACGGCCTTCACCACCACCCATTGGGTGATCAACAGGGTTCATAACAACACCACGGTTGTGAGGACGACGACCCAACCAGCGTGAGCGACCAGCCTTACCAGACTGCTCAAGAGCATGGTCAGAGTTGCCTACTACACCGATAGTAGCCTTGCAAGAAGCAAGGATCTTACGTGTTTCGCCCGAAGGTAATTTGATAATTGCGTAATTGCCTTCGCGAGAAGTGAGCTGTGCGAAGGTACCTGCACTACGAGCAATCGCTGCACCTTGACCAGGACGCAATTCAATGTTGTGAATTAAAGTACCAACAGGAATGTGACTAAGTGGAAGCGCGTTTCCCACTTCTGGGGCTACGTTCTCACCGCTTTCTACCATCTGACCCACTTGCAATCCGTTAGGGCAAATGATATAAGCCTTAGAACCATCAACGTAGTAAAGAAGAGCGATACGAGCCGAACGGTTTGGATCGTATTCGATTGACTTCACACGTGCTGGTACACCGTCTTTATTTCTCTTGAAGTCGATAAAGCGGAATCTGCGCTTGTGGCCACCACCAAGGTAGCGCATAGTGAGGTGACCCTCATTATTGCGACCACCTGTGGCGCCTTTGCCGACTGTAAGAGACTTTTCTGGTGTACGTGCAGTGATGTTATCAAATACACCAATAATTTTGTGTCTTTGCCCCGGTGTTGTGGGCTTCAATTTTCTTACTGCCATTTGTTTTATTAAATATTACTATAGAAATCAATGGTTTGTCCTTCGGCAAGAGTTACAACAGCCTTCTTGAAAGCAGCCACCTTACCGCGTTGAATTCCACGCTTTGTATAGCGCATTTTCTTTTTGCCTTCGTAATTCATTGTGCTGACACCCACAACCTTAACGTCGTAGAGCTTTTCTACGGCGTCTTTAATTTGGTATTTGTTGGCATCTGGAGAAACTTTGAATGAAAAACGATTGGTCTTTTCGCTGATGGCGTTGGCCTTTTCAGTTACGATTGGGATGATCATTAAGTTCATTATCTGTTACCTCCTTAAATTAAAAGTTGTTTAATACAGCCACACTGCTTTCGGTGACCACCAGCTTCTTGTTGTCAAGAATGCGATAGGTGTTCAGCTCAGCAGCAGTAATTACAAAAGTCTTCTCGATATTTCGAGCGGACAAATATACGTTCTTATTTTGAGATGGCAAAACGAGAACGGTCTTTTCGCCGTAAACTTTAATATTTTTAGCAAAGTTTACGAATTCTTTAGTTTTTGGAGCCTCAAAGTTAAAGTCTTCAACTACCACAATCTGACCACCCTGAGCCTTGAAGGTGAGAGCGGAACGGCGAGCGAGAGCCTTAACTTTCTTGTTCAACTTGAAGCTGTAGTTACGAGGACGTGGACCGAACACGCGACCACCACCTATCATCACTGGTGAATTGATATCACCGTGGCGAGCACCGCCACCACCTTTTTGGCGACCGAGCTTTTTGGTAGAACCTGAAACTTCACTTCTTTCCTTAGCTTTATGTGTACCTTGGCGCTGGTTAGCGAGGTATTGCTTAACATCGAGATATACGGCGTGCTCGTTTGGTTCGGCGAGAGCGAAAACTTCGTCGTTGAGTGTTACCTTCTTCCCGGTGTCTTCTCCTTTGATGTTATATACTGCGAGTTCCATTACTTAACGATTGATAAAATTGAACCTTTAGCACCTGGAACGCTACCCTTAACTACGAGTACATTGTTCTCAGGCATAACCTTAATAATCTGTAAATTTTGAACAGTTACACGTTCTGCACCCATGTGTCCAGCCATGCGCATGCCCTTGAACACCTTTGCAGGGTAAGAACAAGCACCGATAGAACCTGGAGCACGAAGACGGTTGTGCTGACCGTGAGTAGTCTGACCTACACCACCGAAACCATGGCGTTTTACAACACCTTGGAAACCTTTACCTTTTGAAGTACCGATTACATCGACAAATGAGGCATCGCTGAACAAATCTACAGTGATAGTATCACCAAGTTTGTACTCACCATCAAAATCTTTGAACTCGGCCAAGTGGCGTTGTGGGTTAACACCGGCTTTCTTGAAGTGACCAGCCTCTGGCTTGTTGGTGTGCTTAGCAGTTTTTTCCTGATAGCCCAACTGAATAGCAGCATAGCCGTCTTTTTCAACAGTTTTCACCTGAGTAACTACACAAGGACCTACTTCGATAACAGTGCACGGTACGTTCTTACCGTCGGCACTGAATACGGATGTCATTCCGATTTTCTTTCCTAATAATCCTGGCATTTCTCTTAATTTTTAAAAAATTTACTTAGAATCACTTTGTTTTGATTAACACGAGAGTTGATTAACTCCTAGACTTTAATTTCTACTTCAACACCGCTTGGCAACTCAAGCTTCATAAGCGCGTCAACAGTCTTAGCTGTAGAGCTGTAAATGTCGATGAGACGCTTGTAAGCAGAGAGTTGGAATTGTTCACGTGACTTTTTGTTTACGAAAGTCGAACGGTTTACAGTGAAGATGCGCTTGTGGGTTGGCAGTGGAATAGGACCGCTTACCACAGCACCAGTAGACTTCACAGTCTTAACAATCTTCTCAGCTGACTTGTCAACCAAGTTGTGATCGTAAGATTTTAATTTAATTCTGATTTTTTGGTTCATATTGTATTATGAATAAAATTATTTCAACAAGTTAACGTTACCCTTAACTTCAGTAAGCACCTTTTCTGCGATAGAGTGGCTTACCTGAGCGTAGTGTGAGAAGGACATTGTGCTGGTAGCACGACCTGAAGTGATTGTACGCAATGCTGTTACATAGCCAAACATTTCAGCAAGTGGAGCAGTTGCCTTAACGATGCGGGCACCGCTGCGGCTGGTTTCCATACCTTCAACTTGGCCACGACGCTTGTTCATATCGCCAATCACGTCGCCCATGCTTTCTTCTGGAGTAACAACTTCTACCTTCATGATTGGTTCCATGAGCACTGGACCTGCTTGAGCGCAAGCTTTCTTGAATGCCTGTTGTGCACAGAGTTCGAATGAAAGTTGGTCAGAGTCAACTGGGTGGAACGAACCAGAAATCACAGTAACCTTGAGTTGTTCTACTGGATAGCCAGCAAGCACACCATTCTTCATTGCTGCGAGGAAACCCTTTTGGATTGATGGAATGAATTCCTTAGGAATATCACCACCCTTCACCTCGTCGATGAATTGGAGGTTACCTTCGAAACCTTCATCAACTGGCTCTACGCGGCAGATGATGTCAGCGAACTTACCACGACCACCAGATTGCTTCTTGAACACTTCACGGAGTTCAACTGGCTTGGTGATAGCTTCCTTGTAGGTAACTTGTGGACGGCCTTGGTTACATTCAACCTTGAATTCACGACGCAGACGGTCGATGATGATGTCGAGGTGAAGTTCACCCATACCACGGATAATGGTTTGGCCGGTTTCTTCGTTAGATTCAACTTGGAAGGTTGGGTCTTCTTCAGCAAGCTTCTGCAAACCTTGGTCGAGACGGTCGAGGTCTTTTTGAGTCTTAGGCTCAACTGCGATACCAAGCACTGGGTCTGGGAAGTCCATAGCTTCGAGCACGATTGGAGCATCTTCTGCGCAGAGGGTATCACCTGTGCGGATATCCTTGAAACCAACACCTGCTCCGATATCACCGCAGCCAATAGTTTCCATTGGGTTCTGCTTGTTAGAGTGCATTTGGAAGAGGCGTGAAATACGTTCCTTCTTACCAGAGCGAGAATTGAACACGTAAGAACCAGCATCAATTTGACCTGAGTAAACACGGAAGAATACCAAACGGCCAACGTATGGGTCGGTTGCAATCTTGAATGCAAGAGCACACATAGGTTCTTCGAAGAGAGGCTTACGTGAAACTTGCTTGTCGGGATCGCCATAAGCGTGACCTACCACTTCAGGAGTGTCGGATGGGCTTGGCAAGTATGCGCAAACTGCATCGAGAAGGAGCTGAACACCCTTGTTCTTGAATGAGCTACCACAAAGCATTGGCACGATTTCCATCTTCAAAGTAGCAGCACGGAGTGCGCGTTTGATTTCTTCTTCAGTGATAGTGTCAGGGTCGTCAAAATACTTAACCATCAATTCTTCGTCGAATTCAGCGATAGTCTCAAGCATCTTGTCGCGATATTGTTTACATTCCTCGAGCATGTTTTCTGGAATATCTTCCAGCACGTAGTGTGCACCCATTGCTTCATCTGGATAGTAAACTGCTTTCATGCGCACGAGGTCAACCATACCCTTGAAAGTGTCTTCAGCACCGATAGGGAGTTGAATTGGGCAAGGATTTGCACCGAGGAGTTCCTTCATTTGGCGAGCCACTTCAAGGAAGTTGGCACCTGAGCGGTCCATCTTGTTGACATAAGCCACACGAGGAACATTATACTTGTCGGCCTGACGCCATACGGTTTCAGACTGAGGTTCCACACCACCTACTGCACAGAAAGTGGCAATGGTACCATCGAGCACACGGAGTGAACGTTCCACTTCCACAGTGAAGTCAACGTGTCCTGGGGTGTCGATCAAGTTGATTTTATATTTTTGGTCATTATATTTCCAGAATGCAGTAGTAGCGGCAGAGGTGATAGTGATACCACGTTCTTGCTCCTGCTCCATCCAGTCCATAGTAGCTGCACCGTCGTGCACCTCACCAATCTTGTGAGTCAAACCGGTGTAGTAAAGAATACGTTCAGAAGTTGTTGTCTTACCAGCATCGATATGAGCCATGATGCCGATATTACGCGTAAATTTCAGGTTAGCGTCTGTTGCTTTCATCTTTTATACGTTATATCAATTAAAATCTAAAGTGAGCGAATGCGCGGTTAGCTTCTGCCATGCGGTGCATATCTTCTTTACGCTTGAATGCGCCACCTTGCTCGTTGTAAGCATCCATGATTTCAGCAGCGAGTTTGTCGGCCATGGTCTTGCCACCACGCTTGCGTGCGAAAATGATAAGATTTTTCATTGATATTGACTCCTTACGGTCGGCACGGATTTCTGTTGGCACCTGGAAGGTTGCACCACCGATACGGCGTGACTTCACTTCCACTTGAGGAGTAACTTTTTCAAGTGCGTTTTTCCAAATTTCGAGAGGTGTCTTTTCTTCTTTAGCCATCTTCTGACCTACGAGGTCGAGAGCTGTGTAGAAGATACGGTAAGAGGTGTTCTTCTTACCATCAAACATGAGGTGATTTACGAACTTTGTTACGCTCACATCACCGAATTTAGGATCTGGAAGAATGATCCTTTTTTTTGGCTTAGCCTTTCTCATTGTTAAAAATTACGTTGTAGTTTTTGTCCGCTTGGTTGTTGCATCTTTGTTCTTCAACGGCCATCTCTATAGCCATTTACTCAACCATGAAAAATCATCAATCCAATAAAATCAAAAACTAAGTTTTAAAATTTGTTTGTTGTTTTGTAAGAAATTAGGTCGTCTGATTATTTTTTAGGACGCTTTGCACCGTATTTAGAACGACGTTGTGTGCGGCCAGCCACACCAGCGGTATCGAGTGTACCACGAACGATGTGATAGCGAACACCTGGAAGGTCTTTAACACGACCGCCACGAACCATTACGATAGAGTGTTCCTGAAGGTTGTGACCTTCACCTGGAATGTAAGAGTTCACCTCTTTACCATTGGTCAATCTCACACGCGCAACTTTACGCATTGCCGAATTAGGCTTCTTAGGGGTGGTGGTGTAAACACGCACGCACACACCGCGACGCTGTGGGCAAGAATCCAATGCAGGTGACTTGCTGGTAGCTTCCAGAGTTGTACGGCCTTTTCTTACTAATTGCTGAATTGTAGGCATCTTAGTTCTGTTTTACTTGTTTTTTAAAATATAGTTTTACAATAAATTGGTTTTAACTTTACCGACACATCGCACACATTTAACACCCACTAAACCAAATAGTTAGAGGCACCAACAGGGTGCAATAAGCCCAAAAGCGATGCAAAGTTACGCATTAATTCGCTAATAACCAAATGTTTTAGCGATTAATTGCAAGATTTTTTCACAGCCACATTTTGCCCTCAGAACTGCACAAAACGGTATTCCGCAAAAACAAGAAATCGGGAGCAAACAATGCCCCCGATTATGCGATTTTAAAGGATTTTAACCGAATTTAAAAAGGTTTAATAGCCGAAAGTGGCATCCCTTCCTTGTCTTTTGCGCTTAAAAGCACCTTTTCGAAGGGCACTTGCCAGTCGATGCCCAATGCTGGATCGTCGAACTTGAGTGTAGCCTCGCTTTGTGGGGCATACACATTATCTACTTTATACTGAAATTGCGCCTCATCGGAGAGCACCACGAAACCGTGGGCAAATCCACGTGGAATGAAGAGTTGATTGCCCTTCTCCGCAGTGAGTTCCACAGCCACATGCTCGCCATAAGTGGGACTGCCGCCTCGCAAATCCACCGCCACGTCGAGCACCCTGCCGCGCGACACGCGCACAAGTTTCGCCTGGCTGAACTCGCCTTTCTGGAAATGTAGTCCACGAAGCACGCCATAAGTGGAAAACGACTCATTGTCTTGAACAAACTCTACATCGCCCACATGCTTGCGAAATTCTTCCAATTTGAATGTTTCGGAGAAGTAGCCACGGGCATCGCCAAATCGCTTGGGTTGAATCACCCAAACGCCTTCGATATGCTGTTTTATAAATTCCATAAATATATAAATGTGTAAATTGAGTATTCTGAATACAAAATTACAAAAAATATAAAGAATTTTGAAGCCATTATGTAGTTTTTACATTACATTTGCGTCAAATGTGCAAACAAACCAGCGTTGAAGACGCAAAAACGAACAATGACGAAATCGTTAGAATCAGAATTTAAGAAAATCGTAGATGAGCACAAAAGCACCATCTATTCGGTGTGCTACATGTACTCAAACGACCCCGACGAGGTGAACGACCTATTTCAGGAAACACTTGTAAAGGTGTGGCAAGGCCTGCCCTCGTTCAAGGGCAACAGCAGTATGAAAACGTGGATTTGGCGCATCACGCTCAACACCTGCATCTCTGCCGACTGCAAGAAGAAGATGAAGACCGTGCCGCAGACCATGGACATCAACCTGTTTGAGGACAGCGATGCTAACACCCGACAAGTGAATATGCTCAAAGAGCGCATATCAAAACTGCGCTACTTCGACCGCGCCATCGTGCTGCTGTGGCTGGAGAATATGAGTTACGACGAGATAGCGGCTGTGGTGGGCATCACCTCAAAACAAGTGTCGGTGCGACTTTTCCGCATCAAAGAGCAACTCAAACAGATGACCAAAGACTAAAATTTGCACAATCATGAACGAAATCAACGACAACAACATACAGGAGCTGAACGAGATGCGAAACCAGCTCTGCCTGCTCAAGCAGAAGCTCAACGAGCAAGAAATAGTCAACGAAAAGTTGATGCGAAAAGTGACGAGCGAACGCCTGTCGAAAATCAATCGCGAGGGCAAAATCTCCTCCATCATTGCAGCAATATGCTTACCCATCAACTATTTCATATTACAAATAGCAGGGACATCGACGGCATTCAACATCGTCACGATTCTCTACCTTCTGGTGTGCATCGGCGTTTCGGTTTACAGCCGAAGGGGCATCAACCCCGAAGATGTGATCAACGGCAACCTCGTGACCACTAAAAAGAAAATGCTGAGTTATAAAGCCCTCTGCAACAAATGGCTGATAGGCGTAACACCATTTCTGCTGGTGTGGTTTGGCTGGTTCATGTACGAACTGGCAGCCGACGACAGCGACTTCTATATCGGAGCAATAATAGGTGGTTGCATAGGTGCAGCAGTTGGCACCATTTGCGGCATCATCTACCATAAGAAGTCGATGAAAAACATCGACAACGCCATTCAGGAAATCACCGAATTGACCAATGAATAACACAACATAAATCCACCTATCGGGCGAGTCCACCAGCGATGATGGACTCGCTTTTGGTTTGTCACTCTCGTGGCTTGGGCATCAAAAATTGGATTTTTAATTAAAATAATGTAATTTTGTGGGTTACATAGAATTAAAACGACATGCGAAATATCATCATATTCGACGACAACGAAACGAGGCGACAACTTCTGCCCCTCACCCACACACGCCCTATCGCTAAAATCAGAATAGGCGTAACCACCATTGCCGAAAAATGGCAAAACATGCTTGGTGAAGCACGATATTCGTGGCTTACAGCCTCATATCTCCAAGAGAAATTCCCGCTGCTGGCAGAAGGCACCAACCTCATGATTGCAGGCCATGTGCTCCCCTCCCCCACTTTGGCAAAACAGGTGCTTGCGCTTGGCGAAGGCGAGGCGATTATTGATGGCGAACAGGTGATTGCGTTCAACGGCAAACCAGAGGACTTCGACAACCGACAGTTCACCCAAACCCACGCTCCTGCAGAACAACCATCAAGAATCAACAAACTCTACGACATATTTGAACTCAACAGCAAGGCGATTTGCGACGATTTCGCGCTCATCACCCAAGGCCGCAAGTCGCAACCGATTCCCGACACCGCCACTGTGATTGGCGATGCCAGCCAAATTTTCCTTGAAGAGGGCGCAAGCGTCGACGGCGCTTTCCTCAACACGAAAAAAGGCCCTATCTACATCGGCAAAGATGTGGAGATTATGGAGTGCGCCTGCATTCGTGGACCATTTGCGGCTTGCCACGACGCGAAAGTGAAAATCGGTGCGAAAATCTACGAAGGCACCACTCTCGGCCCATTCTGCAAAGTGGGTGGCGAGGTGGAGAACACCGTATTCATCGGTTACAGCAACAAGGCGCACGACGGTTTCATCGGCGATGCCGTGGTGGGCGAATGGTGCAACCTCGGAGGCGGAACCACAGCGTCGAACCTCAAAAACGACTATGGCGAAATTAAACTCTGGAACTATTCGTCGCAGCGATTTGAGCGCACAGGCCGCCAGTTTGTGGGACTGATTATGGGCGACCATTGCAAAACGGGCGTGAACTGCATGATCAACACCGCCACCGTGCTTGGCGTGGGCGTGAACATTCACGGCAGCGGATTCCCTCGCAATTTCGTGCCTTCGTTTATGGAGGGCAGCAGCAATGCCGGTTTCAAGGAAGTGAACCTCAAGGGATTTTTCACCATTGCAGAGCGCGTGATGGCACGCCGTGGCATCACCCTCACCGACACCGACCGAAAGATGTACGAGAGCATTCACGCCATCGCAAAGAAATACAAGTAAACAACCCAACAATAGCATCAATGAAAAAATTACTCATTGCCCTCGTGGCGATAGCGTGCATCGGCACAGCCACCGCACAAAGCAAAGCAAAAACCAAGAAAGTCAGTCAAAAGGCGAAAACCGAAAAGGTGAGCAAGGCGAGCAAATCGTCGTTTATCGTAATTTCTAAAAAGGACCTGAACCTCAGAGTTTACGATGTGGTGAAGGGCGACACCGTGCTCGTGAAGGAGTTTCCTGCCTGCCTGAGCAAAAACAAGGGAAACAAGCAAAAGCGTGGCGACATGAAAACGCCCGAATCGCCAAAGGGGAAGCCTTTCCGAATCAGCCAAATTCAAGACGCATCCACTTGGCGCCATGATTTCCGCGACGGCAGAGGCAGTATCAAAGCCTACGGACACTGGTTCCTGCGCCTGGTCACCCCTGGTCACAGCGGCATTGGCATTCACGGCAGCACCAACAATGAGAGTTCTGTTCCCGGACGCGCCAGCGAAGGCTGCATTCGCCTGCTCGACACCGACATCATCACCCTGAAGGAAAAATACGCCTATGTGGGTATGCCAGTGATTATCAAAGCAGAAAACGAAGGTCTGTATGACTGGGAAAAGAAATTAGAGAAATAAAACACCCAACCACAAAAAACCAAGAAGTATGAAAAGTAAATCATTATTTATCGCATTGGTGATGGCGTTCACTATGTGCGTAAGCGCTTGGGCAGCAAGTGTGAGAGTCACTGGCACCCATGTTCGTCTTCGCCTCAACCCTTCCTTAAACGCCGCCATCTACACCGACAGTTACGGCACCCCAATCTATCCATCGAAGGGGCAAGTGCTCTCATGGACTGGCTACAATTCCAACGGCTTCTACGAAGTGAGTTTCCACGGTCGCACGCTGTGGATTCACAGTTCCTACGCTCGTCCAGTGAACCAAGCCACCGAATCTATCCCTGAAAATGTACTCATCACCGGCAACAAAGTGCTGCTGCGCGTGGGCCCAGGGCAGAATTATGCGCCACTGAGTTATTATGGCGAACGAGTACACCTCAACAAGGGCGACATCCTCAAATGCGTGGGCGTGAGCGGCGACTGGTGGCGTGTGGCTTACGGCAATGGCTACTACTACGTGTCGCGCAAATACGCTCGCAGATACTAACACCAATCATCACCCATCCCGACACTAAATCACAAGGAGGCAGCCTTTTGGCTTGCCTCCTTCGCTTTAAACGAACTTTAAACGAGGCGGTTCAGGACTCAAAGTTGCGAATGTGCGGAAAAATTTGTAAATTTGTAGGTTAATTGCCCACAATGGGTGGGCTTCTCTAAAATCAGAATCCAACAATAATGGCTGAAGAACTTGAATTGAAAGATAGCGCACAACAACCCAGCGACAATGGCGGTTACGACAAACTGGTCACCCTCACCCCGCGTGAGCATATCCGTCTGCGCCCTGGTATGTATATTGGCAAACTTGGCGACGGCTCGCAAAGCGACGATGGCATCTATGTGCTCATCAAGGAGGTGATGGACAACAGTATCGACGAATTCAACACCGGATTCGCCAAGCAGCCCATCATCAGCATTGATGTGGAAGATGGCAGCGTCACTATCCGCGACTATGGCCGTGGCATTCCGCTCGACCAAGTGAAGGACGCATCAAGCAAAATGAACACCGGCGGCAAGTACGACTCTAAGAACTACAAACGCTCTGTGGGTCTAAACGGTGTGGGTATCAAGGCTGTGAACGCACTTTCAAGTTACTTCTACATTCGCTCCACACGCGACGGTCAAAGTGCCTCTGTCACCTACGAGCAAGGGCTTGTGGTGGAAGAGAGCGGCATCGTGCCCGACCCAAATGAGGAAAACGGCACATTCGTGAAATTCACCCCCGATGCCACCATCTTCAAAAACTACGAGTTCCGCAACCATATCATCGAGGCGATGATTAAGAACTATTCGTTCTTGAACACCGGACTCACACTGATTTTCAACGGCAAACGCTACCATTCACGCAACGGCCTCAGCGACTTGCTGAAGGAAAACATGACCAACGACCCTCTCTACCCCATAATGCACTTCCGTGGCGAAGACATCGAAATCGTGGTAACACACGCGGCACAGGTGGGCGAGGAATTTTATTCGTTTGTCAATAGCCAGCACACCACACAGGGTGGTACGCACCAAACTGCGTTCCGCGAGGCGGTGTCGCGCACCATCAAGGAGTTTTACGGCAAAAACTTCGAATATAGCGACATTCGCAACGGTATGGTTGCCGCCATCAGCATCAAGGTGGAGGAGCCTGTGTTTGAGTCGCAAACCAAAATCAAACTCGGCAGTAGTGTGATGTGGAAAGACGGTCCCACTATCTACAAGTTTATCAACGACTTCGTGAAAAAGGAACTTGACGACTATCTCCACAAAGATGCCACCACAGCCGAAATCATGCTGAAGAAGATTCTGGCAAGCGAGAAAGAGCGTAAAGCCATTGCCGGCGTCACGAAAGCCGCTCGTGAGCGTGCCAAGAAAGTGGCACTCCACAACAGCAAACTGCGCGACTGCCGTGTGCACTTCAACGACACACGCGCACCGAAAGACAACGACCGCCGTGAGGAAACTTCCATCTTCATCACCGAGGGTCTTTCGGCAAGTGGTTCTATCACCAAAATCCGTGATGTGGAAACTCAAGCCGTGTTCTCGCTTCGTGGTAAACCGCTGAACACCTACGGACTGGCAGCGAAAAAGGTGGTGGAAAATGAGGAATTTGCACTGCTGCAAGCCGCTCTCAACATTGAGGACGGAATCGACGGACTGCGATACAACAAGGTGATTGTGGCTACCGATGCCGATGTCGATGGTATGCACATTCGCCTCTTGCTGCTCACCTACTTCCTGCAATTCTGCCCCGAACTGGTGAAGACCGGGCACCTCTATATCCTTCAAACGCCACTTTTCCGTATTCGCAACAAGAAGGAGGCGAAGCGCAAGAGCGGTGGAAAGGAGTCGAAAAAGACGAAGCCCGAAACGTACTACTGCTACAACGACGAAGAACGCATCACTGCCATCAACAAACTTGGCGACAAGGCGGAAATCACACGATTCAAAGGTCTTGGTGAAATCGACCCTGAGGAATTTGCCGACTTTATCGGTCCTGAGATGAGGCTCGACCGCGTGCATCTGCGCAAGGAAGACACTGTAAACAAATTGCTGGAGTTCTACATGGGCAAAAACACCATGGAGCGTCAGGAATTTATCATCGACAACCTCGTGATTGAAGACGAGGAAGATATCACACTGCATTAATCACCTAACACTGCATAGCGATATGGCAAACAAGAGAATCGCCCTTTTTCAAGGCTCATTCGACCCCTTCACCCGTGGTCACGAATCCATCGTGATGCGCGCCCTCTCGATTTTCGACGAGGTGGTGATTGCCGTGGTTCACAACAGCCAAAAGCACGGCTTCCTGCCTGTGGATTTGCGTGTAAGGCTCATTGAAGATGCGTTCAAGGGCGAAAGTCGAGTGAAAGTGGTGTGCAGCGAGAGCTTGACGGTGAATATCGCCAAAGAGGTAGGCGCTTGCTGCCTGCTCCGTGGTGTGCGCAACACCGTGGATTTTGAATACGAGAAAGGCAACGCCGAGGTGAATCTGCGCTTGTCGGGTATCGAGACCGTGCTGCTCTACACCTCACCAGCCACCAGCCACATCAGTTCCACCATTGTTAGAGAATTGCTAAAATTTGACAAAGAAATAAAAGATTATATGCCTGAGCACCTCAGCATCGAGATGCTGGAAAAAGTGAAAACTTTTAAACCATAGGCATACAAATCAATCTACACTCAATAAAAACCGTATAGATATGAAAAAAAGACTTATCAGTTTCGCATTTGCGGCGTTGACCATCACTTGCATGGTGGGTCAACGAATGCCTGCCAACTTGCAAAAACTGCTCAACGCAGAGTATGCAATCAATGCGCTCTATGTCGATTCCGTGGATGAAAAGAAACTCGTGGAAGACGCTATCGTGGGTATGCTCGAAAAACTCGACCCTCACTCCTCTTTCACCACCGCTAAGGAAACCAAGGAATTGGAAGAACCACTTCAGGGCGAATTTTCCGGTATCGGCATACAGTACAACATGAAGCAAGACACGCTTTATGTGATTCAAACCATTGTGAACGGTCCATCGGAGCGTGTGGGCATTCTGCCTGGCGACCGTATCATCTTTGTGAACGACACCACCATTGCCGGCGTGAAACTCAAAAACACCGACATTCAGAAAAAACTCCGTGGCAAAAAAGGCACAAAGGTGACTGTGAAGGTGAAGCGCGGCTCAAATCCTGAGTTGATTACCTTCGTGATCACTCGCGACCGTATTCCATTGCACAGCGTAGATGCAAGCTACATGCTCGACAGCAAAACCGGCTATGTGAAGATTTCAAGTTTCGGCGCAAAAACCTACAAGGAAATGATGGACGCGCTGAAAAAGTTGAAAAAGGAAGGCATGAAGCAGTTGATTATCGACCTATCCGACAATGGCGGCGGCTATATGGATGCGGCTATTCAGATGGTGAATGAATTTCTCGATAAGGACCAGATGATTGTATATACCGAGGGTAGCAACTCGCCTCGCAACGAAGCGAAAGCCAACGGTTACGGCAATTTCAAAGATATAAAACTGGTGGTGTTGATGAGTCAGTATAGTGCAAGCGCGTCTGAAATCTTCGCTGGTGCCATTCAAGACTGGGACCGTGGTTTGGTGATTGGCCGCCGCTCGTTTGGCAAGGGCTTGGTGCAACGCCCTATCAAGTTTGAAGACGGTTCAATGATGCGCCTCACAGTGGCACGCTACCACACCCCATCGGGCCGCTGCATTCAGAAGCCTTACACCAAGGGCAACAAGAAAGGCTACGACGAGGATTTGCTCGACCGCTACAACGCTGGCGAATACTACAACATCGACAGCATTCAGTTCAACGATTCACTTAAATACACCTCGCTGGTGAAAAAGCGCACCGTGTATGGCGGTGGCGGCATCATGCCTGATGTGTTTGTGCCGGTCGACACCACAGAATACAGCAAATATTACCGCGACATGCTTGCCAAGGGCGTGATTTACCAATTCGCGCTCGACTATGTGGACAAGCACCGTGCCGAACTCAAAGCCAACTACAAGAGCGTGAAGGATTTTGATGCGAAATTCCACCTTACCGATGCCGACATGAAAGACTTCATCGCTGCTGGTGAAAAGGAAAAGGTGAAATACAACGAGGAGCAATACAATATCAGCAAGAATGTGTTCCGCACCTTCCTGAAGGGTTTGATTTGCCGCGATGTGTTTAGCGACGACAGTGCCTACAGCATTATCGTGAGCCACAGCAACAAGGATTTGCAAGAAGCGCTACGCCTCATCAACGACGACGCTCGCTATAACACCCTGCTCACTACTGGCAACACCGAATACGAAAAAATTGCCGCCAAGCACAAAGCAAAAGCAGCACAAAAGAAATAACCCCCACATCACATGATACAAGTAAGGGACGCGATAAACGAAATCGCGTCCCTTACTGTTTCTTCGGTTCAGTGGAAAACTTCAGAAGATAGATTATGCATTGTTGCCGAATCGTGAATGGAATCAAAAACAAAAACAGAAAAAACAGCCTTGGAGCAAAGTGGAATGCTTCGCATTTGGCGTAGGGGTTGTCTTTTGTTGGACAACCCCTTAATGTAACGTGTTATTTCACATTGGTTTGCCCATATTTTTATTGATAAATTTGGTCTTATCAATAAAAACGAGTAAAATTGCAATATGGAAAATATAATCAATAAAATAAAAAGCCACTATCCTGTTTCAGATGAATCGATTCGTCTGATTACTTCTTGTTTTAAAAAACATCTTTTCCCTGCAAAAACGATTCTGATAAGAGCCGGCAAATTTGACCGATATGTTTATTTTATAGAACGAGGTATTACACGTTCGTATATTCTACATGAAGGAAAAGAAATTACTACTTGGTTTTCTTTGGAAGGGGACGCTGTATGTGGTTCTTGGGATTTATATAGAAATAAGTCAGGTTTTGAATATGTAGAAACATTGGAACCGACAGTAGTTTATTCTATTAGCATTGAAAGTCTAAATAATCTTTATATTCAGAACATTGATATCGCTAACTGGATGCGGGTGTTACAGCAGGAAAATTTTCTATGGCTTCAAGATATGCACATTAATAGATTGATTCTTCCGGTCAAGGAACGTTATATAGAATTACTTCAGAGATTTCCATCCCTTTTTCAAAGGGTAAATCTGGGCTATATAGCATCTTATTTGGGTACAACGCTTCCGACACTTAGTAAAATTCGTTCGGAAACAAAGTCATAGTCCTATATTATCCCTAAATACTGTAAGGCATATTTAATGCCGTCATCATCAACAGTGCCGGTTATAAAATCCGCATGATCTTTAACATTCTCACAAGCATTTCCCATAGCGACTCCAATTCCAGCCCTACGAAGCATAGGTATATCATTGCCTCCATCACCAAATGCGACCGTACACGAGGGATTAAGACCATAAAAATTGACCATTTCACACAAACCTGTACCTTTATCAACCCCTGCGACATTTATATCTGCAAATACATCACACCATCTTGATGATGACAAAAGTGGTAATTGTGAAATTATTTCTATTTCAGTCTGGTTATCTGCAAACAGGCACAACTGTGAAGTTTCACCCGGAATAAATATTTGTGTTAAATCCCGAATTTGTGGCAAAGGTTGAGCAATCATACGAGACATTTCTTCAACTCTTGCAGTTACTTGATTAACAAAAACTCCAGCATTTCCTTCTACTGATACTGCGACATCGTATCTCTTTGCAAGTTCCATGAAACTAATGAATACTTCATGTGGAATAGCATGATGTGAAACAATAGTGCCATCTCTAAGGACACAACTTGTCCCATTTAAACCAATTATTCCATCATAAGGTAACATCGAAATCTCATTCAGATTCATTGCAGACCTTCCTGTTGCAACAATAATCTTAAATCCCTTCCGATGTAATTCCGCAAGGGATTCTTGTGTTGAGTTAGGCACAATATGTTTCTCAAAGCTCAATAAAGTGCCGTCCACATCAAAAAAGGCGGCTTGTATATCTTGTTTTATTATCATAAATGCAAAATTACTTCAAACCATCGAATACGATTTTAAGATAGAACAAAAAACAGCCGGATTCCATTCGCTAATTTTGCATTAAAATCAAAATTAGTAATATGACAAATCATAATCAGTTTAAAGAAAAATGGCTTCATTGGGCTAAAGAGCTACAGTTCTTATCTCAGTCTGCGTTGGCATATTGTAAAGACAACTTTGATATTGAGCGATTTGAACGTATCAGAGACATATCCGCAGAAATCATAAGTTTATATAGTGGGCTACAGTTTCAGGAAGTAAAAGGGTTGTTCTGCAATGAAACAGGTTTTCAGACCCCGAAATTAGACACGCGTGCAGCAATCTTCAAAGAGGGTAAAATCCTGCTCGTTCACGAAAACAATGGTACATGGTCGCTTCCGGGAGGATGGGTCGATGTTTTAGAAACAGTTAGGTCAAATACAATAAAAGAGGTTAAAGAAGAAGCCGGACTTGATGTAGAAGCGCGGAGAATCATAGCTGTTCAAGACCACAACAGGCATAATCTGCAGCTATATGCATATAACGTATGTAAGATATTCGTTCTTTGCGATATGATGGGCGGAATCTTCACTCAGAATAAAGAAACAACTGAAAGCAATTTCTTCAGTATTGATGAACTTCCTGAACTTGCACAGGAAAAGGTTACAGAAGCGCAAATAAAACTTTGCTTCGATGCGTATGAAAATCCAGATTGGCAAGTAACATTTGATTAAAGTTAAAGACAGTATGGGAAAAACCGAATTGGAGAAATGTCTGTCAGGTGAATTATTCAACGGCAGCGATAAAACATTGTCAAATATGGCATTGCAAGCAAAAAGAATCATCAAGACACTGAATAATACTGATTATGGCGACTATCAAAAAAGGTATGGTTTGCTGACACAATTGTTCGGACGTATCGGTGAGAATGTATGTGTAGATATTGATTTTCATTGTGAATACGGCAAACATATATTATGTGGAAATCGAGTAATAATCAACATGAACTGCACATTTGTTGATAATAATATAATAGAAATAGGTGATGATGTCCTTATTGCTTCAAATGTACAGATATATACCGCAACCCATTCCACACGACTTAGGGAACGAATAGTAACAGACTGGAAGCCGGGTAAAGAAATATGCCATACTTTTGCAAAACCTGTAAAAATATGCAATGGGGCATGGCTTGGTGGAGGCGTAATCATACTACCGGATGTAACCATTGGTGAAAATAGCGTTATCGGGGCAGGAAGTGTAGTCACACGTTCAATCCCCGCAAATTGTGTGGCTGTCGGCAATCCTTGTAGAGTGATTAAAGAAATAGACAATAGCATTACTAAAAATCAATGAATTCACCAAAACAAATCGGCGACTATTTCAGTCGCCGATTTCCTTTTTTACCATTTTTTCAAATACCTCTTATCCCGAACTCGCGTTTTTATGTTTTTGTTTCAGCCCCCAGTATTTTCCACTGAACAGTTTCTTCATTCCATCAGCTCTAAAGCGTTAGGCCGTTGAGGAGGATGATGTATTCGTCGATGGCTTGGCGAATTTCAAGCGGTTTGATGTATTCGTCGGCTGTGTGGCTTCGTGCCGAATCGCCAGGGCCCATTTTCAGACTGGGGAATGGCATCAATGCCTGGTCACTGAGCGTGGGTGATCCGAATGGCGTTTTGCCCAACATCTCAGCACGAGCCACCACAGGGTGCGATGCGCTAATGCCCGACGGATTCAGTCGGGTGGAATGTGGCGTGAGCGTGCATTCAGGCACAGCATCGCGCAGTATTTGCAAAATTTCCTCGTTTGAATAGGCATCGGTGGTGCGCACATCTACAAGTATGGAGCATTTGTCGGGCACCACATTGTGCTGAGTGCCAGCCTCAATTTTAGTGACCGAAATCTTCACAGGTCCCAGCATTTCCGACTCCTTGCCAAAACGGAAATGGCGAAGCGTGTCAATCACATCTATCGCCTTATAAATGGCATTCACGCCCTCGTTGCGCGCCGCATGACCTGCCACGCCCTTTATCTCGCCGTCAAGCACCATCAGTCCTTTCTCGGCAATGGCTGGCTGCATATTGGTAGGTTCGCCCACCAATGCGAAGTGAATGGGTGGAAGCATCGGAAGCACAGCCTCAACGCCATTCTTACCACTCACCTCTTCCTCTGCCGAAGCCAAAAACACAAGGTTGTAAGGTTGCGGCATAGTGGTCAATGCCCTGAATGCCGCCATCAGCGACACCACGGAAGCCCCGTCGTCGTTCGTTCCCAAACCATAAATGGCATCGTCTTCCTCGGTGGCTGCAAAAGGCGAATGTTGCCACCCCTCTGCCACCTTCACCGTGTCGATATGCGCATTGAGCAAAATGGTGGGCTTATCGGGGCAGAAATCTTGGCTTTGGCACCACACATTGTTGGCATAACGCTTCGGGCAAAGCCCAAACTTGGTCATCGCCTGTTCCACAACATCTGCCACAGCCTTTTCCTCTCTGCTGAACGATGGCACTGCCACCATAGCTTTCAGCAGGTCGATTGCGTCGTAATATATTTCGTCGATGTCGTACATTGCCGTTATTTGACAATTTTTGATTGAACACTTGCAGGAACGCCATCTTTATGCACCAAAATATCGATGGTCTTGGCACGGAAATATGCACTTGAAATGTAGATATAGCCGTCGTATATTTGGTTTGTGCCAAATGAGTTCTTCACTTTGTAGTATTTGTTGCCCTTCTGGTCTTTTGCCAGCCCCACAATCACCATCAAGTGATCGTCAACGGTCTCAAACGAGTCGAACATCTGCTGGCGAACTTCTTGAGTAACTTCAATTTCGGGTTGTGGTCCGTAAAATTCATAAAGTACACTTTCACGGTCGGCATCGGGCAGGCGTTTCCATCTTTCCTTTTCCTTGGCAGTCATGTTTGCCTCGGTTTTGAGTTGGGGTAGAATGGCATAACCGTTGTCCCACTGCCAACTCTTTTCACTCATGTCGGCAGCCCAAGCCACGGAATAGCCGTTCATGATGGCATTGTCCACGATTTGCTCCATTTCATCGAGTGGCACATTCATCAGGGGTGACCAGAGCCAGTTGTCGGGAATCTCGATGATAAACTCCTGATAAAATGGGTGATGTGTAAATGAGGTGAATGCTTTGTAGTCAGCCATATTCAAGCCGAATGAGGCTGCGTAGGTTTTTGGGGTGTATTCCACGCCATCAACTTCAAACTTTTCGGGCACCTCACCGAGATACGCGTCAAGAATGCCGTTCACGCCACGAAGCCATGCGGTGGAATAGCGTTTGCTGGGCTTCGCCACAATGCCTTTCAAATAGCCCTTCAAACCGGCTATGAGTTCGAGGTGGTCGTGAATCTCCTCACCGTAATTAAGTCCCGAATACACGCTTTCGGGCACCATGCCGTATTTATCCCAAGCATAGAGCACGTCTTTCACGCCACCGCCTTGATTGAAGCGGATTTCGCCCTCCATACGCATAAACTTCTGCGCCTTTTCGGGATAGAGATTCCTCACCACAAACATTTCGCTCAAATCCACACTCTTGCCAGAAGTACGGATAATCTCGTTTTCGAGGAAAGCCACCACCGAAAAGCACCAGCAAGTGCCTGTCTCGCTTTGATTTTTAATGGATGTGGTGGGTACCACTTTCGTGTCGGTAAACTTAAAGCCTGTGGATTCAGGTGTCACCACATCGGCAAAAGCCGAAGAAATGCCACCGCACACCAATGCCGACAGCAAAATAGATTTCATCGCATTCATATCTTCATTATTTTTTGTATTCTTACGAAGGTAAAATGTTTCACTCTTACAAATATATGAAAAATCTGCAACATTCTGCCAAAAACCACCAAAAAACAAAGAAAGAATAGTGGCTCAGAGGGTGCTATGGCAAAGTGTTAATAATTGGTTTTTTTTACGGCATTATTGGAATTGATGTTAATATAAGCGAGGATTTAACTACTATTAAGGGGATTTTGAGTAAATTTGTAGTGGAAAATCAATAACAACAAAAGATGGTAAACGAATTAGTTGAACTCATCAGCACTCAAGCTCGTAGATTCGGCGACCGCGAGGCTCTCCGTTTCCGTGATTACAAAACCCAAGAATGGATGTCCATTTCTTGGAACCAGTTCAAAACCAATATTGAACGAGAAGCTAAATCGCTATATAAAGCAGGTTTGGATGTGGAAGACAAGGTGGCAATCTTCTCCCAAAACTGCCCCGAAATTCTGACCACTCACTTTGCCGCATACTACAACCGTGGCGTGGCTGTGCCCATCTATGCCACCAGCAGCAAGAGTGAAGCCGCCTACATCATCAACGATGCACAGACTCTCGTGCTGTTCGTGGGCGACCAACAGCAATACGACATTGCGATGGAAATCGTTGACGAATGTCCGTCACTGAAATATGTGGTCACCTACAATCCGCTCGTAAAGAAGCGTGCCGACGATAAAATCAGCATGACTTGGGAAGAATTTCTCGACTGGGGCGAAGATGCCGATGTTGAACTTCTGAACAAGCGCAAAGAGAGTGCTTTGCCATCCGACCTGATGGTGCTCATCTACACTTCCGGCACCACTGGCTTGCCCAAGGGTGTGATGCTCTGCCACTCCAACTTCAACGCCGCCATTCTGGCGCACAACATGCGCATTCCAAGCCTGAACGACGAAACCGACTTGTCGCTGAGTTTCTTGCCCTTTAGCCATATCTTTGAATTGGGCTGGAGCGTCGTTTGCCTTGCAAATGGCATTCGCATTGTGATCAACTACAATCCTAAGGAAATTCAAAAGACGGTGAAAGAGGTTCACCCCACTTGCATGTGTAGCGTGCCTCGCTTCTGGGAAAAAGTATATACCGCTATTGTCAACAATGTGGAAAATGCCGCACCTATGGTAAGAATGCTTTTCAAGCGTGCAATAGCCGTGGCTAAGAAGCGTGAGATGAAATATGTGCGCACTGGCAAGAAGGTGCCAATGCTGCTTGAAAAGCAGTATCAATACTTCGACAAGAAGGTGTATAGCCGCCTTCGCTCCGCTATCGGTTTCGAGCAGCCACACCTCTTCCCTACCGCTGGCGCTATGCTCTCCGACAATATCACCGAATTTCTGCGCTCGATTGGTCTGCCTATCATCATTGGCTACGGATTGAGCGAAACCACCGCCTCCGTATCGTTTGTGCCCGACACCAACTGGGAATTAGGCACTATCGGCACTCCTATCCCTGGCGTGAAGGTGAAAATCGGCGACGAGAACGAAATTCTGGTAAAAGGTCCTACAATTATGAAGGGCTACTACCACAAGCCTGAGGAAACCGCTAAGGCAATCGACAAAGATGGCTGGTTCCACACAGGCGACTGTGGCGCAATCAACGAACACGGCCAACTCATTATCACTGAGCGATTGAAAGACCTTTTCAAGACCAGCAACGGCAAGTACATCGCACCACAAGTGCTTGAAACTCGCCTCGGTCAAGACCTCTTTATCGAGCAAGCCGCTGTGATTGGCGATGGCAGAAAATTCGTGTCAGCACTCATCGTGCCTTCTTTCGATGCGCTGAAAGCCTACGCTAAAAAGAAGAAAATCGAATATACCGACATCGCCGACTTGGTGAACAACAAGGATATTCGCAAAATGATGGAACAGCGCATCAACGAATGGCAAAAAGACCTTGCCAGTTACGAACAAATCAAGCGTTTCATCTTGATGCCTCGCCCATTTACTATGGAAACTGGCGAACTCACAAACACGCTGAAAATTCGCCGCAAGGTAATCAACAAGCGCTACGCTAAACTCATCGATGCAGTTTACGCAGCCGCTGAAAAAAAGTAAATTTCTTACACAGAGGTTAAGAAGTTAAGGAGTTGAAGAAGTTAAAACGATACTTGTGCCTCTCCTAAAATAAATTTGACTTTTAGAATTAAATAAACATAGTATTAACAACACAAATCATTGAGCTCAGATGATTACACAAGAACAATTAAAAGAGATACAAGAACGCTCGGATGCGTTGAGGAGGTATCTTTGACATCGACAGCAAGAAAATTGAAGTAGAAGAAGAGGAATTACGCACACATGTGCCCGACTTCTGGCTCGACCAAAAGGCTGCCGAAGCACAAATGAAAAAAATAAAAATGCTGCGCTTCTGGATCGACAGTAGCAAGGAAGTGGAGCAAGCTGTGGGTGAAGTGGAAGTGGGATTCGACTTCGTGAAGGAAGGCGTAATCTCGGAAGAAGAACTCGACAACCTCTACAGCGTGGCTAAAGACAAGATTGAGAAACTGGAGTTGCGCAATATGCTGCGTGGCGAGGAAGACAAGATGGACGCTATCCTGAAAATCAATTCAGGAGCAGGCGGCACCGAAAGTCAAGACTGGGCATCGATGCTGATGCGCCTCTACTTGCGCTGGTGCGAACGCCACGGCTACAAAACATCTATCGAACACCTCATCGACGGTGATGAAGCCGGTATCAAATCGGTAACCATCAGCGTGGAAGGCGCATTTGCCTACGGATATTTGAAGAGTGAGAACGGTGTGCACCGCTTGGTGCGTGTGTCACCCTACAATGCCCAAGGCAAGCGTATGACCTCGTTCGCATCTGTGTTTGTGACTCCGCTCATCGACGATACCATCGAGATTGAAATCGACCCTGCACGCCTCACTTGGGACACTTTCCGAAGCGGTGGCGCTGGTGGTCAGAATGTGAATAAGGTGGAATCGGGTGTGCGCGCTCGCTATCAGTACAAAGACCCATACACTGGCGAGGAAGAGGAAATTTTGGTTGAAAACACCGAAACCCGCGACCAGCCAAAGAACCGCGAAAACGCACTCCGCAACTTGAAGTCTATCCTCTACAACAAGGAGTTGCAACACCGTCAGGAAGAGCAACGCAAAGTGGAAGACTCAAAGAAGAAAATTGAATGGGGTAGCCAAATCCGCAGTTATGTGTTCGACGACCGCCGTGTGAAAGACCACCGCACCAACTATCAGACAAGCAATGTGAATGGTGTGATGGACGGCGACATCGACGAGTTTATCAAGGCTTACCTTATGGAGTTTGGCGCTGAATAAGCGTCACGCCCACATTCTATGAAAGAAAAATAACGATGACAAAACAAAAACTCCTACTGGTAAAGGTTGGGGGCAAGGTGGTGGAAAACCCCGTTGCCCTCAACCAGCTTATCAGTGACCTTTCTAAACTGGAAGGCCGCAAGGTGATGGTGCACGGTGGTGGCGTGTTGGCTACGAAAACCGCCGCCGCTCTCGGCATCGAAACCACTATGGTGGAAGGCCGTCGCATCACCGACGATAAGATGATTGATGTGGTGACCATGGTTTATGCCGGTTTGGTAAACAAGCGTGTAGTCACGCTCCTGCAAGCGAATGGCACCAACGCCATAGGTTTGTGCGGTGCCGACATGAATGTGATTCTCAGCGAGAAGCGCCCCGTTAAGACGGTGGACTACGGCTGGGTAGGCGATGTAAAAAAAGTGGATGGCAAGGCTCTCTCCTCTCTCATCGAGAATGGCGTGGTGCCTGTGATGGCTCCGCTCACCCACGATGGGCAAGGTCATATCCTCAATACCAACGCCGACACCATCGCAGCCGAAACAGCCAAAGGACTTGCGCCATACTACGATGTGACGCTGGTTTTCTGCTTCGAAAAGCGTGGTGTGCTTCGTGATGCCGACGATGATGACAGCGTGATCCCATCGCTCAACCGCAGCGAATATGAGGCGTTGAAAAGCGAGGGCGTGATTACCGATGGCATGATTCCAAAACTCGACAACGCTTTCTCCACCATCGACAATGGCGTGAAAGAGGTGATTATCACCCATGCAAGCAGCCTCGGCGACCTCAGCCAAGGCACACACATCAAATAATTTGGCTTTCAGTCTTAAACCAAAACGGCAACTGCAAGTCAAACCAAGAAAATTGATAACAACAAAACAGAAATACGATGAATAAGTTTTCAAAAGGAGCAATCTGCCTTTCCGTAGCACTTGCCTGCGCTTGGGGAGCCAAAGCTCAAAATGTGGAGCTCACGCCTGACTTCTGCAACGCAGTGAAGCAATACGATGTGGTACAAACTTTCCACGACGGTATGGCTGCCGTGCTCAAAGACGGCAAATGGGGCTATATCAGCAGCGAAGGCAAAGAAGTGATAACTTGCAGCATTCCGAAGCAATACGATGTGTGTATCGACCGTGAGGACTACGGATTTTTCCGCGACAACGGCTATATCCGCGACTTCAGCGAGGGTATGGTGCCTGTGGCAAAGGAAACCTCTGGCGCGAAGCACAACTACGAGCGTGTGCTGAAATGGGGTTACATGAACAAGGAAGGCAAACTGGTGGTGGATTATATCTACGACGAGGCTGCCGACTTTAGCGAAGGACTCGCATGGGTTGCCAACGACGAATACCAGGGATTTATCGACAAGCAGGGCAATAAGGTGCTCGACGGAGCAAAATACTTCGTTGCCGATGCCGGTATGCTCAACTATGCGTTCCACGACGGCTTGGCTTGCGTGGTGAAGATGGACGATGAAGGCAATGCCAAGTATGGCTACATCAATAAGCAAGGCGAAGAGGTGGTGCCCTGCAAATACGATGCCGCCAATCCATTCAGCGAGGGCAAAGCCGCAGTGGCTATATATAAGGAAGACAATGCCGATGCGCAATTCCCCTACGAATACAGCTACATCGACGTCAAAGGCAATGTGCTTTTCTCTTGCAAAGAGGGTTTGAAAACTGGCGACTTCCACGAAGGCATGGCATGGTTCACCTCCAATGAACAGCAATACGGCTTCATCGACACCACTGGCACAGAGGTGATACCTATGCGCTACTACACCGATGAGATTGCAATGCCAAAATTCATCGCGGACTTCAACGAAGGTTACACCCTTTCGGGAGCGGAAGACTTCGTAGGCACCGAATCAATCACCGTCTATCGCTTAATGGATAAGATGATGGTGCGCCCAGCGTTCAAGGTTGAAGGACCCGTTTACGAAGGCGTGGCGCTCAACTCTGCCGACAAGAAATTCGGCTTCATCAAGCCCGACGGCACCCAAGCCATTCCATGCGAATACGACTACACCCCATCATGCGTGTCAGGCGACATGCTTAGCAGCAGCTACCGCTTCAGCAACGGCGTGGCAGCCGTAAGAAAAAACGGCAAATGGGGCTACATCGACCACAACGGCAACTCCACCTTCTAACCCCCACCCAAAAAGCATCAACTTAAATTCTCTGCTCTAAAAAGACAAGTCAATTTAACGCCACCAGTAACAATGGTGCCACGACACGAAAATAAGTGTAAAGAAAAATGAGCATAGAGGGAGATGCGTAGAAAGGCATCGGAGACAAGAGAATACGCATTGAAAGGCATCGGAGATGCCGTATAATGCGAAACACCATGCAAGCGCCCTTGCGACAATAGTCGCAAGGGCGCGCAGCTTGGTGATAGGGTGCTTGCTAAAAAATGAGCCTCGGAGAGGGTCGGTTGTGTGTTATTACAGACCCACATATTTGCAACTATCTGAATAATCGTATACCTTTGTAAAAAAATGTCTTATGAGCAGAGTTAATGCCATTTTTCATATTGTAATCAATACGCACAATCGCCAGATGACCATTAGAAATGACCATCGTGAAGACCTATATCGCTATATTTGGAAGATAATCAAGAATAACGACTGTGTGCTTTACCGCATCAACGGATTGCCCAATCACTTGCATATACTGTTGGATTTGAAACCAACATTGGCACTTTCTGACTTGGTTCGACAAATCAAGCAATCAAGTAGCGAATTCGCCCGTACTTGTGGATTCTTTCCTGACTGGAACGGTTGGGGAAAAGAATATGCAGCTTTTTCGGTGTCGTATGAAGAAAGATTGGCTGTGGTGGAATACATTAAAGGTCAACAAGAGCATCATGTCAGGGAAACTTTTGAGGAAGAGTTTAAATTATTGGCATTGAAAAACGGAATCACTTGGAGTGACTATCTACTTACTTAACAGCACACCTACGTAGATACCACAACCGACCCTCTCCGAGGCTCACGTTTGCGAGCACTTCTATCACCAAGCTGCGCGTTCTTGCAACTGCGTTAGCAAGAACGCTTGCATGGTGTTTCGCATTATTCGGCATCTCCGATGCCTTACAGTGCACCTACACCATCTTCTAAGAAATTCATACAATGCTATTCTACAAAATCAAAAGCCGCGTTGCTCTCACGAGTGACGCGGCTTTCGTTTTTTGAAAAAAATTAGCAGTTTCTAAATAATTGTGTTACTTACTATGAAAAGCATTCTACTATTAATATTTGTTTTGTTCTTACTTTTTATTGAACACGCCCTTTTGGTAAAGGTATTGTCCGATTTGCACCGCATTAAGGGCCGCGCCTTTCTTGATTTGGTCGCCCACCACCCAGAATGTCAAGCCATTGTCGCTACTGTAGTCTTCACGAATACGGCCCACATACACAGGGTCTTGACGGTTCACGTAAAGAGGCATCGGATATTCGTTGCATGATGGATTATCTACCACAGTAACACCTGGGGCTCCCATCAGTGCACGGCGTGCCTCGTCGGGAGTGATTGGACGCTCGGTCTCAATCCACACCGACTCGCTATGCGCACGAATCACTGGCACACGCACACATGTGGCACTCACGCGGATATCTGAGTGCATGATTTTGCGTGTTTCGTTATACATTTTGGTTTCCTCGCGAGTGTAACCATTATCCATAAACATATCGATGTGTGGAATCACATTATATGCCAACTGGTGTTGGAAATGGCGAACGGTCACCGTGTCCTTATTGGTTGCAATTTCTGAGAATTGGAGCGCGAGTTCGTCCATCGCCTCCAAGCCGGCGCCGCTGGCTGCCTGATAGGTGGAAACCTGCACATTCTTGATGTGCGAAATATTGTCGAGTGGCTTCAATGCCACCACCATCAGAATGGTGGTGCAGTTAGGGTTGGCGATAATGCTGCGTGGAGTGCAGAGCGCATCTTCGGCGTTCACTTCAGGCACCACCAATGGCACATCGTCGTCCATGCGGAAGGCACTTGAATTATCAATCATAATGGTGCCGAACTTGGTGATAGTGGGTGCAAACTCCTTTGCTGTGCCAGCACCTGCCGACACAAACGCGATGTCTATACCCTTGAAGTCGTCGTTGTGCTGCAACAGCTGAACCACGTGGTCTTTGCCACGGAAAGTGAATATACGACCAGCACTTCGCTCCGAACCGAAGAGCACGAGCTCGTCGATTGGGAAGTTTTGCTCATCGAGCACTCTCATAAATTCCTGTCCAACTGCGCCGCTGGCGCCAACAATAGCAACTTTCATTTTTTCACAAAATCGTTTTTGATTAAATAACACGCAAAGTTAGTGTTTCTTTTTGACTAAAGCAACACTTGCCATACACATTTCCTCCGCACCAACTATCTTTTAGAACACACCACACTCTTCAAAGGCTTGCGCAATATCATTTTTTGCAAAATAACGGAAAAATGGCTAACTTTGATGTGATGAAAATTCTATTTGTAGGCGACGCGAGCAATATGCACCACTGTCTGGCACAGCAACTGCGCAAGATGGGGCATCACGCCATTGTGGCATCTAACGGTTCGGGGTGGATGAACACCAGCCGCGACATTGACTTGCGACGCAATCCCGGCAAAATCGGGGCTGTGCAATATGTGGCGAAACTCTTGACAAACCTGCACAAGATGCGTGGTTTCGACATTGTGGAACTATCCAACCCTATTTTCTTGCAACTGAAGCCATGGCGCATCAGACCCATTTTCGACTATCTGAAAAAGCATAACGGTAAGATTGTGCTCTCGGCACTCGGCACCGATTATGTGTACTACCACGCTTGCTTCGACGGCAAAACATACCGCTACAGCGACTACATGATTGGCAACGAGCCATCGCCATTCTACCAATCGAAGGAATATGTGGAATTTGAGGAAGACAACTGGAAAGCCGACTTCATGAAGCACCACAGCGATTATGTGCTGGAGCGCATTGATGGCGTGGTGGCATGCCTGTGGGAATATTATGTGGCTTACGCACCGATTATGGGCGACAAGGTGATTCACGCGGGACTGCCGATTGATGTGGATAATCTTACGCCACACTTCATTGACGAAGAGCCCGAAAAGGTGCGATTCTTCATCGGTGTTCAGCGCGACCGCAACATTCTGAAAGGCACCGACCGCCTGCTCGCAGCACTTGAAAATGTGCATCGCGAAATGCCCGACCTGTGCGAGATTGAGCGTGTGGAAAATCTGCCCTACAACGAGTATGTGCGCCGCATGAACCGCAGCCATGTGCTGCTCGACCAACTCTACTCCTACACGCCAGCCACCAACGCACTTCTCGCCATGGCGCAAGGCATGGTGGCTGTATCGGGCGCAGAACCTGAATATTACGATTTGATTGGCGAAACCACCAACCACCCTATCATCAACGTGCGCCCCACTCCAGAGGGCGACATCGAGGAAAAACTCCGCTGGATTGTCAGCAACAAGGCTTTGCTGCCAAAATTGAGCCACGACAGCCGCGATTTCGTGGTAAAGCACAACGCCGCCTCAGTAGTGGCAAACAGCTACCTCAACTTCTGGCAATCGCTCTAAAAAACAGGCACAAACCGTAGGGACATGCCTTCGGCATGTTTCAATAGCAATTACCAGAATCTCAATACATTACAGCAAAAAACACAGGAGGATGCGCTCTAAAGTGTATCCTCCTGCTTTATTTATGGGCTGAATTTTACAGATATTTTTGAATTGCTTTCTTCAATTCAAGTGGGTCTTGAATGCGTTCCTGAATTTCGCCATTCTTGTCGATGATGAATGAGGTAGGAATGCTATACACTTGATATTGCTGCACATACTTCGATGCCTCGCCTGCTGGGTCGTAAACGGCAATCCAAGGAATGTTTTTAGCGGCATCACGCCATGCGCCGAGGGTTTGGTCCAAACCAACTTGGAAGATGGTCACGCGTCCCTTATATTGTGTGTAGAGGTCGTTGAGCACCTTGTTGAACGCAGGTGAGAACGATTGGTCGTACATGGTGAAGTTGAGCAGCACCACGCGGCCTTGCGATGCCTCTTTGGCAAGCGAGTGCTCCACGCCCTTGCTGTCTTGCAAAGTGATGTCGAAGAGTTTCACCACCTCTGCCTGAATTTGTGTGCCACCTGAAATGCCAGCGGCTGCACGGCGGCGCTTTTGAGCCTCAAGCGTCATATTCACCAGGTATTGAGTGCGCGGATCGTCTTTGCGGTATGAGTTGAACGCGTTTGCCACAGCGCCAATAATCTTCATATCCCTGTCGTTCATTGGGTCGAACAGAGGGTGTCCGTTGATGTATTTGTTGATAATGAAGTAAGCCACGATGCCTGAGCCATATTCATCAGCGAGAATCTGATTGGCGAGTTGCTTCTTCCATGCCTCAATCTTTGATGCAGGAGTGCCTTCCTTCGCATATTCGATGGCTTCTTTTTCAATCTTGTTGATTTGCTTTGCGTGTTCGGTGCCGTCGATGTTGAAGTCCTTGTCAAAAGTTTTCAACTTAGAGTCGATGGTGATGCTCTCAATGCTGTCAACTGTAAAGTAAATCGACTTGTCGGCACAGCGCAAACGATAGATGTTGGGATATTCTGGAGCGTCGTAAGAAATGCTATACGAGCCGCCACCGCTGGTGGTTGTGGAATCGAGAATAAACCAGTTGCCATTGTTAGCCACTTCAAGGTAAAGGTTGGTGGTGTCGGCAGCGCCTTCCACATTACCCGAAACTTTAAATTTGTTGCCGCCCGTACATGCACAGAGCATCGCCATGGCAGCAAGCGAAAGGAAAAGAATTTTCTTCATTATGTAATTTTTATTTTTTCCAGAAATTATTATGCGAAGTTAAGGGAATTAGGGCGAATTAGCAAATGAAACGCCCACAAATTTCGCTTACAACCCCAACACCAAGCCCACAGAAAGGGCGCGGATTTTAGGACCGAAGCCGTCTTTTACCACTCGGCAAGGGCTGTATCTCACATACGCGCCCACTTTTCGGTAATTCACGCCAGCAATGGCGTCGAAAGTGACTGGCGATTGGTGAATGTCGTTGCTGGTAGTTTCCTTCACCTTGCCTTCTGCGCCTTCATACTCGGTAAGCACGCTGGCATGAACATTGAAATTGGTGATTTCGCCCACAAACACATCCACATGGCTTCCGATGCGCTGACGGAAGATAATGGGCAGTTCGAGCGCAAACACCTTCAGGCGCGATTTGCAAGACTTGGCATTGACGGGATAAGGACCTACGGTCAACCCATTTTCACCCATGCCGAAACGCTCCGCCGAGCCTAATTTATAGTTTTTCCAATCCAAGCCCACACCCACGCTGATGCGCTGGCCATGGCCTGTGTTGTATTTTGCGCCTATCACGTTGAGCCACGATATTTCAAACGACTTGCCCATCTTCACATCCGCTTCTGTCGAAAGTCCATCCACGAAGCCAAAAGCAAGTCCGCCACTGGTGATGTTCCACCCCACACTGTCGGTGAGCAGCGGATACCAATCCACCTGAATATACTCTTTCTCCTGTGCTTTCGCATATTGCGATGTGCCGAAAACCACAGCAAGCAGAGCCACTGCATATAAAATTCGTTTCATACTGCAAAGTTAATCAAAAAAATGTAAATTCGTGGCGATTTCATGTGGTGAGATTTGGTATTCTGAATCTAAATGTATAAATTTGCTAAATGAGAGATGTATTCACCTTATTATAAACCATTTAAACATCAAAATTATGGAAGCTAAGTTTTATAAATGTCCTATTTGCGGCAATGTGTTTGCCGTGATTGAAGATTCGGGCGTTGTGCCAGTGTGCTGCGGAAAACCAATGTTGCACCTCAACGCTATGCAGACCGACGGCGCGGCAGAGAAACACGTGCCAGTAGTCACTCGCCAAAAAGATGGCAAACTCAAAATCACCGTCAGTTCAGTGCCCCACCCCATGACTCCAGAGCACCACATCTGCTTCGTGGCTGTGGAATCGTGCTGCGGACTGAAAATCATTCACCTCGACCCAGCCAAACCAGCAGAAGCCGTGTATTGCGACTGCAGCGAGAAAGTGAAGGCAGTGTATGAATACTGCAACCTGCACGGCCTGTGGAAATCCACCGAAATCCCCACCCGCGAATAACCCCAATCAAGAATAATCCCAACTCAAGACCCGACTCCCACCCAGCCGGGTCTTTTTTTTCGGAGCACCTGAAACACCCGAAACACCTGAAACACCTGAAACACCCGAAACACCGATTGAGAAATTAGACGTTAGATGTTAGACATCAGATGTTTTGATTGTGTAGCGCGAAGTTAACAATCAGACAGGGCACACACAATGCCAAAAAGGGGGGGGGGTAAACCACACTTGCACACACTTTATGTCTCACACAGATTCAACGAGATTAAACAAAAAAATTCGAGCAATTCGTAGTAAAAAAAATCAGCCACAAATTACCACAAACAACCCACCAACAGAAAACACCAATTTAATCCATTCAAACCCAATTTGGCACCTATTATAATTAGGACAGGTCCGACTTTTTTCGGTAAGGGGGCAAAAAAAAGACCCGACTTTAGTAGTCGAGTCTTTTGGGTTGTGGGCGTTGACGGATTCGAACCGCCGACCCTCTGCTTGTAAGGCAGATGCTCTGAACCAGCTGAGCTAAACGCCCTGTCGCTTAATTGCGATGCAAAGGTACTGCTTTTTTCTGAATTTGCAAATTTTTTAGGGGTGTTTTTTCAAAAAAAGGTTTTTTTTGAAAAAACAGTCAACGGGTCAACAGGTCAACGAGACAGGGGGCTTTGGGGGTGTCAGACGAATCGGACAGGTCAGACGAGTCAGACGAGTCGGACGAGAGATGATGGTGGATGAGGAGACAACTTGGTTTCTTGGAAGTTGGGGAGGGTATTCGAAATTTCGAGAATTCGAAGAATCGAAATTTCGAGGATTCGAGGATTCGTGGACTTGGAGGCCTGTGGACTTTTCAAAATTGGGGTGTGGCTCTATTTGGGTGGGGTGATTTGTAAAAAAAGCTCTCTTTTCAGTTAAAGGGGGGGGGTGAAAAGAGAGCTTTGGATGTTTTTTCGCTTGACTCCGTGGAGGGCGGAGGGGGCGGGGTTATTCGTGTTCGGTGAAGTTTTGGGTGAAGCGGTCGACGAGCGTTTTGAAGTCGGGGTGACGACGCACGAGTTTCAGGTTCACATAAGGGTCTTCACTGATGCACACTTCATAAAGGCTGCCATAGCCGTTTGCCAATGCGCTTTCGAGGTAGCGGAGCGCTTGGTCGTTGTCGCCGATGTCGGAAAGGAGCGACGATGCGATAGCGTAGGCTTGCCCACCGGGAAGCGACGCTTGCATGATATTGTCTTGCGCCCACTTTCTTGCTTCTTCGTCACGGCCAAGTTCGTGGAGTGCAAAACCCTTCAGACTGGTCATGTCGCTGCCGTTTTTGAGCATCATGCCGAAATCGGCAAGTGCAGCCTCGGCATTGCGCATACGATATTTATACACCCAGCCGCGGAGCAAGAGTGCCTCATTGTTGGCAGGATTTGCCTTAATCACCTTGTTGAGTGCCTCAAGTGCCTCTGGTTGCTTGCGTTGAGCAAGATAGATGCGGGCTTGTGTCAAAAGCAAAGATGGGTCGGTGGCATTGATGCGCGATGCGCGGGCAAGCACACCAAGAGCCTCGTCGTAGTTTTTGCCTGCGCCATTGTGCTCAATGATGCGAGCCTTGAGAACGAGCGACGCAATATCGCTTGGGTTTTTAGCCAAAGCCTTGTCGATATTAATCAACGCTGGTGCGAACTGGCCAATTTCAAATTGGCAACGTGCGGCATCGGCGTAGATGGTGTAGTCGTCGTAGATGTTTTTGCTGATGATTTGCTTGAGGTCGCGCAACGCCTGGCTATAGTGCAGCTGACGCATAGCGATTGAGTAGCGCAGATAGTAGAACGTGCCTACCGATGGCGCATTGTCGATTGAGTTTTGGAGCGCATTCATCACATCGTCGTAGTGCTCATCGCTCATGTTCACAAGCGCAGAAATCGCCTTGCTCTCATCGTTGCCCACGCTCATTGCCAAAATGATGTCTTGCGCAGCCACTTTATACTGACCAAGCATGATAAACACTTCGGCACGGTTGATGTACACTTGAGGTTCGGCAGGGAAGAGCTTCACAGCACGGTCGCAGTATTCTTGTGCCTTGGCGTAGTCGTTGGTCTTGGCTGCCACACGAGCCAATCCGTAGAGCGCGTCGTAGTTTTGAGGCGACATGCGCAGAATGGCATTGAAGTTGGTTTCAGCCGTAGCGTAATCGCCACGCTTAAGCGCCAATTTCGCAATCATATCGATTACATTCGGATTTGAGGAATTGATGGCAAAAGCGCGCTTCAAATCGGCAAATTCGCTATCTAATTCATTTTTCTTGTCGTAAATCTTGGCACGAAGCAGAAGCGCATCGTAAAGCACTTCACGATCCTGATCTGGGCAGTCGGTGATAGTTTTGGTGATGTCGGCAAGTGCCTCATCTATTTGACCATTGTAGAAGTACTGATACGAGCGCGCAAAACGTGTTGCGTAGTCGCCTGGCTCTTTTTCAAGCTGCTGGTCGTAAACATTCATCACGGCTGCGTTGATTTTTTGCTTCAACGCCGCATCTTCGTCGGTAGTTTGAGCCACAGCATTCCACCCGCAAGCCAAAAGCGCAATGGACAGAAACAGATACTTGATTTGTGTCATATATTCTTGAGTTATTATTTGATGTTATCAATTTGATTCACGGCTTTCTTCAGCACCGACAGGCGCTGAAGCAATCCTTCGAGCAAGTCGAGGCGGAGCATGTTGGCACCGTCGCTCTTTGCCACAGATGGGTTTTGATGCGTTTCAATAAACAAGCCATCGGCACCCGATGCGATAGCGGCACGAGCCACCGTCTCGATGAGTTCGGGGCGACCGCCAGTCACGCCTGCGTTCTGGTTGGGCTGCTGGAGCGAGTGTGTGATATCCACAATCACTGGGGCGAAGGCACGCATGGTGGGAATGCCACGGTAGTCCACAATCAGGTCTTGATAGCCGAATGTGGTGCCGCGCTCGGTGATTGCCACGTCGGCGTTGCCTGCATCGCGCACTTTCTGCACGGCAAACTGCATGGCTTCGGGCGAAAGGAACTGCCCTTTCTTGATGTTCACCATGCGGCCTGTGCGAGCGGCAGCCACGAGCAAATCGGTCTGACGGCAAAGGAAAGCAGGAATTTGGAGCACATCCACATACTGCGCAGCCATAGCGGCTTCGTCGGCAGAGTGAATGTCGGTAACTACTGGCACGCCGAATGTGTCGCGCACCTTACGCAAAATTTTCAATGCCTTTTCATCGCCGATACCTGTAAACGAGTCGATGCGTGAACGGTTCGCCTTGCGATAGCTTCCCTTAAACACATAAGGAATGCCCAGTTCCGAGGTGATGGCAACTGCCTTTTCGGCAATTTCGAGTGCCATTTCCTCCCCTTCTATCACACAGGGTCCTGCAAGCAGGAAAAAGTTTCCGCAAGTCGAGGCTTGCAATTGGTCTATAATCATTTCTACTGTTTTATTAATCCTTGTTCATATCTAAAGCGTGGCAGGTGGCCACTGCAAACATGGCGGCGGTTTCGGTGCGCAATCGGCTTTCGCCAAGCGACACCGGCACAAAACCGGCATCAAGCGCCATCGCCACTTCTTCGGGGCTGAAATCGCCTTCCGGACCGATAATAATCATCGTGTCGGCTCCGGGGCGATACTCCTTCGAGAGCACACGACGCTGTTCACGAGGCAGCATCATATCGCAATAGGCGATATACTTATTGCCCTCAAACGGCATCTGCATCAACTGCTTGAACGGTGTGAGTTCATCGAGTTGCGGCAACTGCGCTTTGAGCGACTGCTTCATGGCGGAAACCAGAATTTTCTGTATGCGCTCGGTTTTCAGCACTTTTCGCTCGCTGTTGCGGCACAGCAGCGGAATGATGCGGTCCACCCCCATTTCAGTCACCCTGTCGGCCATATCTTCCATACGGTCGAGGTTTTTGGTGGGTGCCACACACAGCACTATCTGATGCCCCCAGTGCGGTGGGCACTCCTTGTGCTCCACAATCTCCACGGCACATCGCTTGGGGTGCGCCATGGTTATTTTGCAGAGGTAGAGGTTGCCCGCGCCATCTACCACCTCAATCTCATCACCTTCCGTCAAGCGCAACACACGCACACAGTGCTTCGATTCTTCTTCGGAGAGTTGGAGCGTGGTGGCGATATTGGGGTCGTAAAAGCGATGCATACTTCTATTTAGAAATTAGAGATTAGATGTTAGATGTTAGATGTTAGATGTTAGATGTTAGAGATTAGACCGTTGATGGTCTTTTTCGTTTAATTATTTTGCTTCAGGCTCGTGTTTGTACTTAAACAGGAACATGAACGCGATAGCCACTACCAGTGCGAAGCCTGCGAAAATGAACCAGGCATTTTGCCAACCGCCAGGATTGATCGACATCAGATAGCCGTTTTCATTCCAAGCGCAGAAGTGGTTGATAACTTCGCCAGCGGCGAGTGTGCCGACTGTTGCACCCAGACCGTTGGTCATGAGCATGAACAAACCTTGACCTGACGCACGAACACTTGGGTCGCACTCCTTGTCAACGAACAGACCACCCGACACGTTGAAGAAGTCGAATGCCACGCCGTAAACCACGCAAGAGAGGATAAAGAGCAGCACGCCTGGGAAGTCAGGGCTACCCAAGCCGAAGAAGCCGAAGCGGAACACCCATGCAAACATGGCAATCAGCATCACAATCTTGATACCGAACTTGCGCAAGAAGAATGGAATGAGCAAGATGCAAAGTGCTTCAGCCACTTGTGAGAGCGACACGAGCATGGTGGCATTGTTGGCTGCGAATGAGTTGGCGATTTCAGCCACGTCTGAGCCCTTGAAGCTGGTGAGGAATGGAGTGGCAAAACCGTTGGTCACTTGGAGCGACATACCCAAAAGCATTGAGAAAATGAAGAACAAAGCCATCTTCTTTTGCTTGAAGAGTTTGAATGCGTCCAAACCAAGCTGTTGAGCGAGTGACTGACCTTCAGTTTTCACAAGCTTACATTGTGGCAAGGTCATGCAGTAAGCAAACAGAATCACGCCCAAAACGCCCGACACGAGGAATTGGAAGTGTGTGAGTTGGAACTTGGTGAGGTCTTCGCCAATGGTGAAGCCAAAACTGCCATCATGCCAAGTGGCGCAGTTCACAAACCACATAGTGGCGATGAAACCTACGGTGCCAAACACACGAATCGGTGGGAAGTCTTTCACCGTGTCCATTCCGTTGTTTTTAAGAATGGTAAACGCCGCAGTGTTCGACAGCGCAAGCGTAGGCATATAGAACGCCACGCTGAAGGTGTAGGTGGCAATAAACATTGCCTTGTCGGGGGTGTCGGAAGCCTGTCCCATCATAAACAGGGCAATCATGCCAGCACCAGCCAAAAGGTGGCAAATGCCGAGCAAACGCTGTGGTTGAATCCACTTATCAGCCACAATACCCATCAGGGCTGGCATGAAAATCGACACTATACCTTGAATCGCATAGAACCAAGAAATTTCGGCACCCATACCCGCTTTTCCGAGGTAGTTGCCCATACATGTGAGATATGCTCCCCATACAGCAAACTGCAGGAAGTTCATCACAATTAATCTAAACTTTAAGTTTTTCATCTTGTTTATTTATTTATGTTTTTAGTTTCTTCGTCGGGGTTAGAAGATGTCTTCTTTTTGATGATTTTCTGGATTTCCGCCGCCAGTTCGTATTCCTCTTGCTCCACAAAGCGGTGCATACGCACTTCAAGTTCTTCCACGCTGAAATCTTCGAGTTTCTGATGCTTTTTGTGAACTATCGGGCTGTCGGTTTTCTCTTCCATGAAAATGCCGGTTTTCTTCACGATTTCCGGTGTGGTAAAGATGGGCGAGCCAGTGCGCAACGCAAGCGCTATGGCATCGCTGGTGCGCGAATCCAAACTGATTTCTCGCTCACCGTTGCTCAAGCGCAGTTCGCTCATGAATATGCCGTCGCTGAATTTGTAGATAAACACCTCTTCGAGCGAAATGCCGTAGGCGTGAAACATACTCACCATCAAATCGTGCGACATCGGACGCGGAGGTATCACATTCTCCAATCGCATGGCTATCGACTGCGCCTCAGCCACACCCACCACGATGGGGATACGGTACGGCCCGTCCACCTCACGCAGCAGCAGCGCATACGCCCCACTCTGCACAGGATTGTAGGTAATACCCATCACTTTCAATTCCACCTTGTCCATCATCTTATCTTTTGAGTTAATATTATCAATCCACTTTCTGACCAGTGATCACGCCGCTACCGTAGCACAAATGGCCTTGTGCGTCGTAAATCACGGCAAACTGACCAGGAGCGATGCCTTGCACATCGTTTTCGCTCTCAATCACCCATTCACCATCGTGGAGATGCGTGAATTTAGCCTTGGTGAGGATTGGAGTGTGGCGATTCTTGAACATGATTTCCACAGGCCCTGTGGTTTCACCCCACGGATTTCCCGAAATGAAGTGCATTTCGTCGAGGTGGAGCACCTTGCCATATTGCTTGGCTGTGCCATAGCCGTTGCTCACATACACCACATTATCTTGCACATTCTTCTTCACCACATACCATGGTCCGCCACTCAGCCCAAGACCTTTGCGCTGACCGATGGTGTGGAACCAGAATCCATTGTGCTCGCCAAGTTTTTTGCCTGTTTCGATTTCAATAATCGGTCCCTTCTTCACGCCAAGGTGGCGACGGATAAAGTCGTTGTAGTTGATTTGTCCGAGGAAGCAGATGCCTTGGCTGTCCTTGCGGTAGGCATTGGGCATGTGCACCTCTTGAGCGATGCGGCGCACTTCCTCCTTTGGCAAATTGCCGATGGGGAACATCAAGTGCAGCAACTGCTCGTAGGTGATTTGAGCCAGGAAGTCGGTCTGGTCTTTCACCGGGTCAACAGCCATTGCCAGATATTTGGTATCGCCCACGAATGCGGTGTTAGCGTAGTGCCCTGTGGCAGTCATGTCGAAGTCCTTGCCCCAGCGCTCCTCAAAATAGCCAAACTTAATCATGCGGTTGCACATCATATCAGGATTTGGAGTGAGTCCTTGCTTCACGGCGCGGAGCGCATACTCCATCACATTGTCCCAATATTCCTGATGCAGCGACACCACTTCGAGCGGCAAGCCGTATTTCTTGGCAATCAGCGTACACATTTCAATATCTTCTTCTGCGGCACAGTCGCCCTCGTCGGTGTCCAGTCCTATACGAATATAGAACAACTGGAGGTCGTCGTGTCCTTCCTCTTTCAGTTTATGAACCACCACTGCGCTATCAACGCCGCCAGAAATCAATACTGCTATACTCATATCGTTATTCGTTCTCTGTAGTTGAATTTGAGTTTTCTTTTAAATAAACACATCACACATTGTCGAGCACCTCGTCTTCTTCCCTATTGCGCTCAATGTTTACGGCTATCAGGTAGTCAACCGAAATCTTGCCCGGACCAGCCAGCAGCAAGAAGAAGAACACACCGAGGAACATCACAGGATAGCCTGGAGTGAAGGCAAACACCCCCGACGACACTTCTGGAGAGAACACCAGATATTCAGCGTAAGCCATAATGGCAATCGAAGGAACGAGAGCCACGCGCATAAGAAATCCTAACATGATGAATGTGGCGCAAAACAGTTCCAATATAGCTATCATAATAATGGAATCTTCAGCACCAAGCGAAAGGAAGCCTGAAAACTGAGGTGCAATGGTGTTGATGTGCAGAATTTGGCGGAATGCCACCAAACAAAACATCAAACCGATGAAAAGACGCAAAAATAATCGCGAAAGGTTAGTGTAGGTGTGACCTGCACTATACATAAAGAAATTTTTAATGCCGTTAGGTACTTTCATGTGTGTGAATGATTATGGATTAAACGCTTTTTTAATATCGTCGACGTATTGGTTTTTGTTCATCACGCGGCGCGCATTGTCGAGCACCACAAACGATGGCAAAATTCTCACGTCGAGGTTGTTCTGCTCGCTGGTAGCAACGAGCGTCCAGTTGGGATATTGCGATGCCTCTGCCAAAAATTGCTTTGGCTTGTCGCCCACATACACATTTATCACTTTGGTATAGCCCTGCTTCACCAGTTCGTTCACACCGAGGTCGGTGTCGATGCGAGTGCGAGCCAATGAACTTTCCACACCGTCGCCAGTGAAGAACAGCAGCACGATTTCGGCGCTGTCAACTGGCACATCATACAGTTTTCGCTTCGCACCTGTCGCATCGGTGATGCTGAAATTATAGATTTCATTGCCGAGTTTGGTATTGTTGATGGTGCGAATTTGCTCTTGATAGTGATTTCTTGCATCTTTCTTCATCCACGAAGCCTCAACAGCCGATTGCAAGAATGCCAAATACACATCGTCGATGAGTGGCTGTGGGGTGTAGTAGAGCATATACTCGGCAGTTGCCATCAGTCGCATAAAGTTGGACTGGTTGGCTTGCGCCTTGTTCATCAGCAAGCGAACTGAACTTTGCCCCACATTCTTGTTGGCAGAACTCATGATTTGAAGATAGTCAACAAATGTGGATTGAAGTGCGCTGTCGGTTTCGGCAGTGAGTGGCTTGTGGAAGTCGAAATTATCCCAAAAGTGAGTGGTACTATAGTTGCAGCGGCTCTCAAGCGATGTGCATGTGTCAGGAGCCACTGGATATTCAAACATAGTTTTACTTAGGGCACTGGCTTTTGTGGCTGCCAGTGAGAGCAAAAGTAGGGATAATAAAGCAAAAAACTTTTTCATATTTCGTTGCGTTGTTACACTATTTACCAATTAAAAAGTAAAATTACAGCAAATAGGTCATTCGTCAAAATATGAACGCCGAAAAAGGGCGTGAAAACAACATTTTTTTACAAAATAGAGCCTATCATCGGCAGAAAAACGCTATTTTTGCACTATGGACAACTATATCGTATATTTTGAATATTACAGCGAGGGCGAAAGCGGAAACGACAAATACCGCTTCACCTCAAAAACCGAGGCACTTGAACAGATGGCGGAACTGAAGCAAGCCATAAAAGTGAATTTCTGCGACAGCACCGAAACCGAAACAATAGAAGAACCCGACTTCTACGGCATCATGGACCTGAAAAGCGGCGATTTCGCAAAAGTGGTTTTGAAGGAAGAAATAAGAGGGTAGAAATTAGAAGTTAGAAGTTAGAAATTAGATTTTTAGAAGTTAAGGAGTTAAGAAGTTAAAGAAGTTAAGACGATAGTTCCGATAGTTCCGAGTGCTCCAAGTGCTCCGATAAGAAAAACAATGGCTGCGCCCTTCATTTTGGGGCACAGCCATTATTTTTTGGTGGAGCGCTTTGCGCTTTATCCCAAATCGGTCATTAGGGTTTATTTGCGAATGTATGGAAGCAGGGCGTCGCGCCAGATGAGGTAGGCACCGCCCATGAGGTGAAGTCCGTCATTGGTGTATTCGGGCTTCATCTTGCCGTTTTCGCCCACGAAAAGTGGGTAGAGGTTGATGAACGTAACGCCTAAGCGTTGGCACATGCTTTCAAGTCCCTTATTGCCGTCAACCACCACCTGCTCTCTGTCCTTCAGAAGTTTCCAAAGGCGAACATCGTTGTTGAATGGCAACATGCTTTGCACATAAATTTCAGTTTTTGGGCAACGCGCCTGAATGGTGGTCACCACTTGAGTCATGGCGCTGACAATGCTGTCGGCCGACACGCCGTGTGAAATGTCGTTCACACCACCCATGATGAAGATTTTGCGTGGTTGACCCTTCAAAATAGGTTCAAGACGCTCGAAAAATCCAGGAATGATGTCGCCCACAATGCCACGGTTTTTCACATGGCAGTTGTCGAACAGTTCGTTCCATTCCGCACCGTCGGTGAGGCTGTTACCGAGCATGATGATGTCGCTCGAATACACAGGGAGCAAATCAAACAAAGTGGCTCTACGAGCGTAATACACATCGGGATTAACAGGCTTTTTCTGTGCCATACACGAAAGGGTGGCTACCGCCATCAATAAAACTAATATGCGTTTCATAATCCATTATTTATAAATAGAGGGTATCGGCATAGCGCCAACACCCTCCTATCATTTAACTGAGTTGATTACTGATTTGCACGATAAGCGTCGCAAGCCTTCTTCACAGAGCCATACTTGAGAAGCAATTCCTTTGCCTCTTCATAAGGCAAACCGAGTTCTTCAACCACCATGCGTGTACCGCGGTCCACGAGTTTGATGTTGGAGAGCTGCATGTTCACCATCTTGTTGCCCTTCACACGACCCATCATGATCATTACGCTGGTAGAAATCATGTTGCAGATGAGTTTTTGACCTGTACCCGATTTCATACGAGATGAACCGGTCACAAATTCAGGACCTACAACCATTTCCATAGCAATTTCAGCGGCTTCGCTCATAGGAGCATCAGGGTTGCTGGTGATAGCACCAGTCAAACAGCCAAATGCACGAGCGGCTTTCAATGCGCCAATCACGTAAGGAGTGGTGCCTGAAGCGGCAATACCCACCACGGTGTCGAGTGGAGTGATGTTGAATTCTTGAAGGTCTTTCCAGCCTTGTTCGGTATCGTCTTCAGCGTTTTCCACTGCATTACGCAATGCGGTGTCGCCACCAGCGATAAGACCGATAATCCAACCTGGATCCATACCGAATGTTGGTGGAATTTCACTTGCGTCGAGCACGCCCAGACGTCCAGATGTGCCTGCACCCATATAGAACAGGCGGCCACCCTTCTTCATGCGTTCTACGATACCTATCACGAGTTTCTCAATCTGAGGAATTGCTTTCTCAACAGCGTCGGGCACCTTGTGGTCTTCCTTGTTGATGTTTACAAGCAATTCGTGAGCCGACATCTTTTCGAGGTCGTTGTAAAGTGAAGGTTGTTCGCTAATTTTCACAAATGCCATTATTGTAAAATTTTAAAGATTCAAATTTAGTTTGTTGTTAAATTATGCTTGCTCAGAGTGGAACTTGATAAGTCCTTCCATTGGTGCTTGAATAATAGTGCCGATGGTGATACCTTGGCTCTGTGCTGCTTCCATAAGAGTAGCCTTCTGGAGGAATGCGATTGAACCTACGAAGTTGCAAGGAAGTTCCTTGTAGTGGTCGTAGCTTTCCACGTTGCGGATAAAGAAATCGGTGAATGAGCGAAGCACGATGCGGTGGATTGATGGCTCTTCGATGTTCTTTTGCAAGAATGGAGCGAATTGAGCGAGGAAACGGTTACCAGCTGGCTTGCGATATACGCGGTCGATAATAGTCATGCGGTCAACCTTGTATTCATCGTAGAACTTTTGGCAAAGGTGTTCAGGAAGTTGCTTTTTGAGCACGTCGCCCACGAGGAGTTTGCCGAGCACTGCACCACTACCTTCGTCGCCGAGGATATAGCCGAGTGGAGATACGTTGTCAACCACCTTTTCGCCATCGTAGTAGCAAGAGTTAGAACCAGTACCCATGATACAAGCGATACCAGGCTTGCGGCCACAGAGTGCGCGAGCAGCAGCGAGCAAGTCGCTTGCCACTTCCACCTTAGTGGCTGAAGGAATGTTTGCTTTAAGAGCATTGACTACGTGTGAACCAACTTCTTCATTCAAGATACCTGCACCATAATAGTAGATTTCATCAATTTGATAACCACTGATGTGAGGAACGAGTTCAGCCTTGATGGTGGCAGTCATTTCTTCCTCTGTCATCATCAGTGCATTCATACCAGTTGTAAAGATTTGTGCAACTTTTTCGTTGCCATTGAGTAGGCACCAATCAATTTTGGTTGACCCACAGTCTGCAATTAAAATCATAATGATAATGTAGTGTTTATAGTTTAATTATTATATTTTTCTTGTGGAGGATATAGCCGAATATCCAGTTAAACAATACGAAAAGTATTGCATACAAGCACGATGCCATCTTGTCTGACAGGGTGATCGACTTATACGCATCGTAGAGCGCGCCCTTGATAGAGCTGCGATCGCCAGCGCTCGATGCCACAGCCACAGCCTCATTGAAACTGGTTTGCACGGCAGTGAGGCTATCACCTTCAAATGCCTTGCTCTTTTGCATAGCTGGCAAGAAGATGTCGTCGTATTTCAGTTCGGCGGTCACACCTAAAGTGTCGGCATAGCAGAGGTTCACTGCTGCCTGTGCGCGGTGCATACCTTGCTTCGATGCTTCCATATAGTAGTCGGCAGCCTTCACATGGTCGGTGGCGATGCCGAATTTACCGAAGTCGTAGCAAAGTGCCAAGTTGTATTGCGCATTGGCGATAGAGGAGTCAGCAGCCTCGGTGAGCAATGGAAGGATTTCCTGGTCGTTGATGGTATCATCGTCTTGCATGTATGCCAAAGCCAAATTGTAGCGTGCGTTCACCATCGATGAATCGGCTGCGGCAGCCTTAAAGAGTTTCAAAGCCTCTTCCTTGTTTTCTTCCACACCGTTGCCATTGTAGTAAGCGATGGCGAGGTTGTTTTGAGCCTGTGCGCAACTGTCGGCAGCGAGTTTGGTGTAGATAGCGGCAGCCTTTTCGGCATCACCCTTCACATAATCATCAGAAGTGCTGATAATCACTGAGCCAAACACGATAGCCAAGAGGCTACCCAATACATAAAGTGAAAGTGGATTCACACCAAATGCCTCGAAGAAGTAGCACCATTTTGAGTGACCCTTCATATCAATCACATAAATCAACAGAGCCAACACGCTCATTGCCAAACCGCAGGTGAGCAATACGAAGGTGGTTGACCACATCTTCTTGCCACATGGAATGCCATAGCTGAGCAACCAGCCTGCCAAAATGAAGATAAAGCCGATGAGCAAGAGGCGACCCACACGGTAAGAGTTGTCTTTGTGCTTCAGAATCACGCCACCCACCATAAAGCCGATAAGGGTGTGTGCGATACAGGGAAGTGTGCTCAAAATGCCTTCAGGGTCAAATGCCACGCTCATGCCATTGTAGCTTTCGTGGTACATGTGGTTAGAACCAAGCACAGCATTGTCGATTACGGCAATGATATTGTCGGTTGAGAACTCATAACCATGACCTACGCCCAAAATCAATGCATACACTGCGAGAATACCAGCAATCACCCAAGGGATGAAGCGGTATTTAATGAATGTGGCGCAAAGGGTGCCAAAGAAATATACCAATGCCAAGCGTTGGAACACGCCCAAATAGCGAATTGAGTCTAAATTATTTGCTGCCTCGGCAAAAGATTTACCATCGCGGAACATGCCATACATCAAGTGGCTGAACCATTGCACAGCCCAGCCGATAATGAACAGCAGCACGGTGCGGCGAATCATTTTCACGGCGAGCGTTTTCGACATGGTGAAATTGAATTTCTTCAAAGAGAAAAACATCGCCACACCCATGCAGAAGATGAAGAAAGGAAACACCAAGTCGGTTGGTGTCAAGCCTATCCATTCGGCATGGCCAAGTGGCGCATACAGGTTGCCCCAACTGCCGGGGTTGTTGACAAGCAACATACCTGCCACTGTGATACCGCGAAGGATATCAAGGGATTTCAAGCGTTTACTATTATTTGCCATATAGTTATGATGATTGTTTTATTTTACGGTAGTACATTCATTAATGAGATACACGAGCGACTGATAAGGCACACCGCTGTGGGTGGTCAAACCGATTTCACAGGTGCGACTATTGGAGTAACCTCGCTTCACATTCGCCTTTTCGATAGCGGCACGGAGTTTGCGCAGCGCATACTTGTTCACCTCAGGGTTGTTGAAACCCTTGTCGCCAGCAAAACCACAGCAACCCACGCCCTCTGGCAACACCACATTGCTTGAGCAGCGACGCGCCAAGTTGAGCATTTTATTCTCCACTCTCATCAATCGGGTTGAGCAGGTGAGGTGAATTGCAATTGGCTCGTCAATTTGGTGGAACTCAAGTGAATCAGCCACATAATCGTGGATAAATTCCATCAGTTCGAGTGGTTTCACCTTAGTCATGTGCTCTTGCATACGATGCATACATGGACTTTGGTCGCAAATCACCGGATATTTGCCATTTTCACTTGCCTCAAGGAGTGTGGCTTCAAGTTCGGCAGTTTTCCTGTCGGCAATGTCGGGCATACCCTTGCTTTCCCAAATCATACCGCAGCACATCTTCTTCATATTGGCAGGGAATATCACTTCCCAGCCTGCTTTGTTGAGGAATGTCACCACTTCGTCCACAAGGTTGGTTTGTGGACCCTTGTGTCCTTTACCCATGGTTTGATTGAGGCAACTTGGGAAGTAAACCACCTTTTTCTTTGATTCAGCTTGTTCAATCTCGTGGGCTGAATACGCTTTTGGCAGCGATGGAGTCCAAAGCGGACCGCCTGCCGCATGAATAGCCTTACCCACGGTTTCCACACCCTTCTCACCAATCACAGCTTGTGCCAAACTTGCCGAACGGAGTGCCAGTTTGATACCCGAACGAATGGCAGGAACATTGTCGGCACAGAAGTCGCCCACTTTATGAGTGAAGGAGTTTGGCTTGATGGCTGCATTACGCAAGTCGTGAGTCAAATCTCCTGTGTTGATTTTCATCGGGCAGGAGGTGCTGCACAAGCCATCGGCGGCGCAAGTCACGTTGCCGTAATATACATATTGCTTTTGAAGTCGCTTCAAGCGTGCATCGTCTTCGCCCGTGGCTTTCAAACGCGCTATTTCGCGTTGCACCACGATGCGCTGACGCGACGACATGGTGAAGCCACAACTCACGCAGTTCACTTCGCAGAAGCCACATTCCATACACTTGTCGATATGCTCGTTGGTCAATGGAAGTGGCTTAAACGATTTCACGAAGCAATCCGGGTCGTCGTTGAAAATCACGCCAGGGTTGAGAATGTTTTGTGGGTCGAGCAAGTGTTTCACTTCCTTCATCACCGCAAACGCTTTTGGTCCCCACTCTGTTTCCACGAATGGAGCCATATTTCTACCTGTGCCGTGCTCAGCCTTGAGTGAACCGTCGTATTTGTCAACCACAAGCTTGGTGATTTCGCTCATCAAGTCGCGATACTGCTTCACATCAGCCTCGGTCTTGAACGACTGGGCGATGATGAAGTGGTAGTTGCCTTCAAGCGCATGGCCGTAGATGCAACTGTCGTCGTAGCCGTGGTCTTGCAGCATTTGTGCAAGGTCGCAAGTGGCATCGGGCAAATCTTCGATATGGAATGCAATGTCCTCGATAATCACAGTAGTGCCCAGCGGACGGGTACCTGCCACCACAGGGAACACGCCAGAGCGGATTGCCCAATATTTGGCGTTTTCTTCAGGGTCGGCGGTGAACTTGGGCTGCACATAGAGGTTGAAGCCTTCGAGCACCTTTTCCATCGCTGCCACGTTGGCTGCGAGTTGCTCTTTGGTGTCGGCAGATGTGCGAACCAGAATTGCGGTAAGGTTTTCGCCAGTGGTGTCGTGAACCGAAGCCAGCGACTTCTTGTCCAACAACTCGGCACATTCCACAGAGCTGTTCTTCAAAGCCACCACACATTCGCAAGCCTCGCGCATATCCTTGAAGTAAAGCATTGCGCTCGACGAATATGGGTAGAGGTGACCTGTGGTCATGGTGAACTCGCTGGCAAAACCAAGCGTACCTTCACTACCCACCATCAAGTGGGTGATGATGTCGAATGGGTCGGTATGCTCAACGAATGGGTAAATGTTGAGACCGGTCACATTCTTAATGGCATATTTATGCTTGATGCGCTTCACAAGTTCTTCGTCGGCAAGCACACGGTCGCGAATATCCTCAATACCCTTGATGGTTTCGGGGTGCGATTGCTTGAATGCGTTGCGGCTGTCGGCGTCGCCAGTGTCGAGCACTGTGCCGTCGGCAAACACGATACGCATCGACTTCATCACCTTGTCGCTATTGGCATGTGTTCCGCAACTCATACCCGAAGCATTGTTCATCACAATACCGCCCACCATTGCCGAATTTTTCGACGCAGGGTCGGGGGTGAATGTCTTGCCATAAGGGCGCAATATCTCATCTACCTTATGGCCCACGATACCCGGTTGCATAGTGATCACCGAAGCATCGTCGTTCACTTTATATTTTTCCCAATTTTTACCGGCCACAATCATAATTGAGTCGGTAGTAGTCTGGCCCGAAAGGCTGGTACCAGCAGCACGGAAAGTGACAGGAAGCCCCAGTTTGCTTGCCTCGGCGAGCAAACGCGACACTTCTTCCTCCGTCTTGCTGCGTACCACAACCTGGGGTATGTGACGGTAGAAACCGGCATCCGTACCCCAAGCCAGGCATCGCAAATCGTCGGTATAAATCCTATCGTCAGGTATAAACCACGATATGTTGCGAATATATTTTTTATAAATTTCCTTCACTGATACGATTTGTGTGTGCGAAATTATTGATATAAGTAATACTTGCTTGATTTAGCCTTGAAAGCCTCAGCGTCTTTGTTGAAGTATGCTTCAATGTCAGCCACCTTGTAGCGCTTGCTGAAGAGCACACGAATTTGGTCGGTACCCATCACCTTGTCAAACATGCCGTAACCGCGCTTTGCGTTGGCATCGAAAATCTTGGCTTCTGGATGCAATTCGTGAAGCACTTGCAGGAAGTAGAACTGGCAAAGAGTGAGGTTTGCCTTGTCGAGGTCGGTGATATACACTTGCACACCGTGCATTTCCTTCATTGCGTCGGCAGTTTCAGGACCAACCTTGAAGAATGGCTTGAAATTGATTGGACGGAAGCGGAAACCTGGCAAGTTGAGAGCATTCATCGCATCGGCAAGTTTATCAGCATCGAGATAAGGAGTGGCGAAGCATTGGAATGGCAAAGTGTAGCCAATACCAGTGTTGAAAGCATAGAGCTCGCCAATCACACCGCTCATAGCATAGAATGCTGCATGGTCGGGTGTTGGGATTTGTGGTGATGGAGCCACCCATGGCAGACCGGTTTCGGCGTAAGTCATGTTGCGCTTCCAGCCCTGCATAGGAATCACGGTGAGTTTTGCCTTCTTGGCAATCACGCCTTCTTCGTTGAGATACAAAGCGAGTTCGCCTGGAGTGAGGCCATACACATAAGGGATAGCGTATTTGCTCACCATTGAGAAGAAGCCTTTCTCCACGAGGTTGCCTTCCACCTTAGTGCCGCTCACGGCATTTGGGCGGTCGAGCACCATAAATTCCTTGCCGTTTTCAGCGCAAGCCTCCATACACATACCCATAGTGGCATAGAATGTGTAGCTGCGGCAACCGATGTCCTGAATGTCGTAAACCAACACGTCAATGTCCTTGAGCATTTCAGGAGATGGCTTGTGGGTCTTGCCGTAAAGTGAGTAAGTCTTTACGCCAGTTTTCGCATCCACTGCGTCGCCCACTGCGTCGCCAGCATGTGCATTACCACGCACACCGTGTTCTGGGCCATAAAGTGCCACCAGCTTCACGCCTTCAGCCTCGTTCAAGATGTCGACGGTGGATTTGAGGTTGCGGTCCACACCACTTGGGTTGGTCACCAAGCCCACACGCTTGCCTTGAAGTTCCTTGAAGCCTCCGTCGCGGAGCACTTCCACACCTGTTTTCACCTGTGCGGTGGCGATCATAGCCGCAGCCATAGCCACCAACGATAAAATATATCTTTTCATATTATAGTTTGTTTGATAGAGTGAGAGTGATTATTTGTTTTCGTCTTCTTTCTTACCGTAGTTAGGGTCAATCTTTCTGTCGGCAAAGTAGGTAACAATGAGTGTTGCGAAGCAGCAAATCATCACCATCCAGAAGAACCACACATAACCGATTGCCTCTTGAATGTAACCAGCCACGAAGCCTGGGAGCATCATTGAAAGTGCCATGAAGGCGGTGCACACTGCGTAGTGCGAAGTTTTGTATTCACCTTCAGAGAAGTACATCATGTAGAGCATGTAAGCGGTGAAGCCGAAGCCGTAACCGAATTGCTCGATGCAGAGTGCGATGGTGATAATCACCACATTTGATGGCTGAGCCATTGCGAGGTACACGAATGTGAGGCAAGGCAAGGTCATGAAACCAGCCATCACCCAAAGTGATTTCTTCAAACCTACACGAGAAGAATACACACCACCGAGAATACCGCCAAGCAGCAAGGCAATCACACCAAACACACCATATACGGTACCTACCAACTCGGTAGAAAGTCCGAGACCACCTTCTTCAAGTGAGTGAACCAAGAATGGCTGACAAAGCTTGATAAGGAAGCCTTCTGGCAAGCGATAAAGGAGCATGAAGGCGATAGCCAAAAGGCAGCCAGGCTTCATGAAGAATGTTTTGAATGAGTTGACGAGTTCCACGAGATTGTTGCTCATGGTGTTGCCACCTTCAGCCGAAACGCGTGGTTTGTCTTGGTCGCTATGAGGCAATGCGAAGGTGTGGTAAAGGGTAATCAAACCAAACACCACAGCTGCCACGCCAAGGGTGATTTGCCATGAAGCAGGAATGTTGCCAGCCTCAACGCCCAATGGAGAGAAACCGTTGCTTTCAATCAAACCGGCAATAGCCACGAGCACGCCCTGACCGAATACAGATGCCACACGGTAGAACACGCTACGAATACCGATAAACGCTGCCTGACTGCTTGGGCTGTGTGCCAACATGTAGAAGCCGTCGGCTGCAATATCGTGGGTAGCTGATGCAAATGCTGTGATAATGAAGATTACCAATGTCACAGTAAACATACTGATTGGCGTATTGCCTGAAGCCACCGTTTCTGCCTTAGGGAATGGCAATGTGAGTGTGAGCAAAATCATGGCTGCTGTCATGAGGATTTGCATCACCACAATCCACCAACGCTTGGTTTTCACCACATCCACGATAGGACTCCAAATACCCTTCAAGAACCAAGGGAAATAGAGCAATGTGGTGAAGAACGACATGTCGCCATTGGGAACACCCATCTTGGTGAACATCATCACCGAAATGTTATTTACTACAAAGTATGGAATGCCTTCTGCAAAATACAGGGTAGGCACCCACCACCAGGGATTTTTTGTTTTAGTTAAATCTGCCATATTTTATGAATCTATGTTTTTATATTATCGAGTTAATTAGTATTGTGCTTCAATGTCAGCACCGATGAAATAATGGAGTAGTATTTCTTTATAGTCGTAGCCTTTAGCGCCCATCACGGCAGCGCCAATCTGGCATAAGCCCACACCATGTCCCCAGCCTGCGCCACGGAGCACAAACTTTGCTGGATAGCCATCAGCATCCACATCGTGCTTCTCAACCACGAAGGCAGAGCTGTAGAGAGCGCTTTCGCTCAGCGCATAGCGGATAGCCAATTCCTTGCCGATGGTCTTGGTCATCTTCTCGCCTACAATTTTCAGTTTGTAGAGGCGGCCCGATGTGCCACGTGCCACTGGTTCGAGGCTCTTGATGCGACCGTAGTCGTCGCCTGTGCGCTTCTTGATAAGGGCTGAAATTTGGTCTTGAGTGTATTCCACTGTCCAGCGATAGAAATCCTTTGTCTCCTGGTCGTAGTCGTTGAGCACTTGGGAGAGGATTTCAGGGTCGGAAGTGTTGCAGAATGCGGCTGGAGCAGACAGAATCCACTCTGCAGCATTGTCTTCACGGGTAAGGTCGGGGAAATCCATAGGATTTTCACCGTCGCGGCGAGCCACCAAATAATCGTAGTGCTGTGGCTGCCAGCAGTTTTCAAATTCTTCAAACACACCGCCACACGATTTCGAGAAGCGGGCATCGCATAGGTTGCCACCATACATGAGCACTTGGCCCCATGTGGCTTCGATGGCCTTCTTCACCGTTTCGGTGGAAGCGCGTGTAATGCCTTGATAGCGTTGGCAGTGGTCGTCGGCACACACATCGAAGTTGATGTGGTCGTCACGGTCCCACCATTTAATTTCTTCTCCTGGCTCTTGGGCGGTTTCGCCAAGCATCACATCAGGAGCGGCGCCAACTTTGTCTTTATAGATTTGAGCCAAAAGCCAGCTTCGTGAAATCACGGCGTGGGCTTTCAGCAGTTCAAGCGAGGCCTTAGCACTCATTTCGCTTGAAATCACGCTCAGCAAATATTCCTCAACAGAGAGAACATTGACGGTGGTGATTTTGCCGTTTTCCACAATAAGGTGGAGTGCGCCACGGAAACTCTGCACTTCTTTTCTGCGCCAGTGGAAACTTACACCAATCGTAACATCTATAAGAGTGAAAGAGTCGGTTTCCACATTCACTGGTTCGAAAAGGAGTTCGTCGTACTGCTGTCCATTCCACACCACTTTACCGTCGATGGCTTCTACATGCTGGTTTCCAGCCACCAAATTACCACCTACACGATATTCGTTGTTGAGTACAAAATCAACAACTGGTTCGTTCATAATTCCGACACGTACTTGAGGAACTTTATTCATCGTAAGAATATTTTGAGTTAAATAATTGAATTAATCGCTGAGCACCGCCTGCCGAAAGACACAGTTCGTTGAACATCGCCTCAACATCGGCGGCAGTAAGTAGTTTAAAATCTTTTTCCACAGGCACAGCAAACACCTGTCCCATATCCACAGAAGCGGGTGAAAGCAGGAATTGGCCTTCGCCATCACCATAATTGCTTGGGCGATGTTTCACGCGTGGGAAAATAGCCAAATGATAGGTGTTCTGTTCTTTCCAGCACAGCACATTCATCATGGGCTCCACTTCGCCTTCATTCACCGGCAATAATGCAATGAATTTTTCAGCCAAATCTTCCACTTCTTCCACATCTTCTCCCGATACTACGAACGGACGGCCTGGCGATGATGCGCAATAATTGATTTTGCCATGGGCAAACGCTTCTACCGTCACGCTTCCCGACTGGTATTCATCGCAAAATGGCATAAATCCTTTGTTGCCTGCCTGAAAATGCATGTGGTCGGGTGCCGAAGCACCACATTTAGGACCATTATAAAACAATACGAACTCTGGTAAATCAGCCGACAAGCGAAGCATATCCCCTACTCTGCCCACGATTGACTGATACACATGCTGCATATTGGCAATGGTGAGGTGGCGTGGGAAAATGGGATAAGGATTCACCTGAATTTTATATTTCCCGTGCCAAGGAATCATTTCCTGTTCTTGGGGTTGATTTTCGCTGCACAAAAAGCATTTTCTCGCTTTCAATGATGCCGCGTCAACTTTTGCTGCCGATGAGCGAATACGCTCCGGATTGAATTGGAGCACCACAGTGGAGCCGCCAAGTTGCAAATCACGAGTTTCAACACGCTCAAGCGCACCATAGTTCTGTGCCACGGTTTGCCAATCGCGCATCTGACGTTCAATCAAACTGTTAACCTCTTCGGTATAGTTCATATAATAGTCGAATAAAATAGTATGTTGTTTATTAATAAGCTGTGTCCAGACTGGGCGCAAGGCTCAGTCTGGAGTTTCACAGCATTATTATATTATAAGTGTAACCTCTCTAAGATTTACTTCTTGTTCATAGCCACACGAGCTTGGAGTTCCCAAGTGCGGATGCGGTCTTTGTAGAGGTTGTTGTTGTTCATCTTCACTACGTCGAGTGATGCATCACTGTTGTCGTCCCAACGGCGGCACATGTACACAGGAACGTAAACACGACCGATTTGGAAGTGACGAGAGATGTTCAAACCAAGAGCGTAGTCTTCACCGTAACTGGTGTTAGGAATCTTCACGTCGCGCAATACTGGGGTGTAGAATGCACGTGGAGCACCAAGACCATTGATGCGGAGAGCGTTGTTACGGCCGTTTTCTGGAGTCCATTCCTTGTGGTCGATGATGCCAGGTGGAATCATGTTGCCATCGATGTCGGTGATCATGTAAGTACCCACAACCATTGCTACGTTTTGTTCGTAGAATGCGTTCACCATAGTGGCGAGGGTGTTTTCGTCTTTGTACATGTCGTCGCTATCGAGTTGAACGATAAACTTACCAGCCTTTTCGTGGTGAGCAGCGAGGTTCCAGTAGCCACCGATACCCATATCATAGTAGTCGGCGATGATGTGAATCAAGCGTGGGTCATCAGCAAATTCGTCGATTGCTTCACGAGTACCGTCGGTAGAGAAGTTATCTACCACCATGAGGTTGAACTTGAAGTCAGTCTTTTGGTTGAGCACGCTCTTGATAGCGTCGCGAATAGTGCGGATACGGTTACGAACAGGAATCATAACGGTTGCTTCCACTTCAAATTCGCCACGGTTGAATTCAATGTGCTGGAAGTTAGGAGTGCCATCTTCCTTAACAGGAGCGAGGTAACCACCGATTTCCTTGAGGTGTTCGGTACAAGCCTGTTCCATTTCAATTTGACGGCCACGGTTCTTAGGATCTACATAGTCGAAAATCTTTTCACCACTCTTGCGGGTGTCGAGTTGCACGTCGCTGTAGAGGAATTCGTTGATGTGGGTGATAGTGCCGAATTGAGAGAGTTTCAAGCGGAGGTCGTACAGACCAGCGAACTCATAGTCAGCCTTCATTGCTTCAGCAGCTTTCTTGAAGCAGCAAGCGCAGAAGAAGAGCACTGAACCGAAATCGAAGTCGTCGCGCAAGCTACCAAATTGGTAGTCGATCACTGGAGCCTTGTCAGCGCCCTTGTCGGTCACGTTGTAGTGGTCGGCATAGAGCATTGCGCTCTGGCTGTCGTTAGCGAGAGTCACGAAGCGCTCGATTGCGAATGGAGCGAACTTGAGGGTGTTGTACTTGGTGTAAAGCATTACGAAATCAGCGTCATCAGCCTTAGCCGCAATAGCCTTCATTGTAGAAGAGGCTGTGAGGTTGGTTACATTAATGAGTTCACAACCTTCAACAGAGCCTTTTGCATCAGCATTAGCCAGGAGGAAGATTTTGTTAACGTTTTCGTTAGCCTTCAAGCCTTCGATTGTGGCTTTTGCCTGTTCTGCTTCTGCAAATGGAATGAAGCAATTAATTTTTGCCATAATAATAAATTAATTAGTTGATAATTACTATTTATTTTATTGTTTGTTAGAGTTCTTGTTTTTGTTGATGCGTGCCTTGAGTTCCCAAGTGCGAATGCGGTCCTTATACAGGTTGTTGGCATTCTCCTTGAAGATGTCGAGGTTGGCGTCGGTGTTGTCGTCCCAACGGCGTGCGCAGGTCATCACCTCGTAAACGCGTCCCATACGGTAGTTGCGGGTGATTGCCAAACCCATGGCGTAGTCCTCACCGTAATTGGTGTTAGGAATGTTGGTGGCACGGTAGATTGGAGTGTAGAATGCGCGAGGACCACCCACACCGTTCACGTGGAACAGGTTGTTGCGACCATTGTCGGGAGTCCATTCGTGATGGTCGATCACACCAGGAGCCATTTCCTTCAAATTCACATCGGTCACCACATAAGTGCCACACACCATAGCCGCATTATCCTTATAGAATTGTGCCACCATCTTTTCAAGGGTGTGAGGAGTAGCGTAAACGTCGTCGCTGTCAAGACCGATTACAAACTTACCGCATCGTGGGTCGTTGATTGCCAAGTTCCAGCAGCCGCCAATGCCCAAGTCGTTGCGGTCTGGAATGATGTGCACAAGGCGCTCATCGGCGGCAAACTCATCGATAGCCTCAGTAGTGCCGTCGGTTGAGTGATTATCTACAATAATCAAATTGTACTTGAAAGGTGCCTCTTGGCTCAAAATCGACTTAATAGCATCGCGAATCACTCTCACACGGTTGAGCACAGGAATCACCACCGTACATTCCACATCGAATTTCTCAGAATCGAAATCCACATCTTTAAAGTCGGTTGGCTCAAGATATGCGCCCACCACTTTCAAGTGCTCGGTGCAAGCCTCTTCCATTTCCTTTTGGCTTGCGTTGTTCTTTGGATCGCAATAGTCGTAAATTCTTTCACCGCTGGCGCGTGTGTCACACACCACGTCGGTGTAGAGATATTCTGGAATATGCTCAATGGCATATTTTTGTGAAAGTTTCAAGCGCAGGTCGTAGTTGCCGGCAGCCTTGTAGTTGGCGGTCATTCGTGAAGCGGCTTCTTTGAGCTTTTCGGTGTTGTAAAGTATTACTGAACCGAAGTCGAAATCGTCGCGGAGCGAACCTTCCTGATAGTCGATTACAGGTGATTTCTGCAATTCGCCGTCGGCATAATTATAGTGGTCGGCATACACCATACCAGCATCAATGTCGCGCGCCACAATCACCATTCTCTGAAGTGCCTTGTAGCCGAAAAGCAGCATTTCATGCTTGCTGTAAACGAGCGTAAACTCGCTTTGAGCGTGTGCGGCAATAGTCTTTACTGTGGCTGTTGATGTGAAATCATCTACCACGAGCATACCGCATCCTTCAATTGGTTGTGCGTCGGCCTTAGTGGCAAGCAGATACACATTTGCTATTTCTTTTTCTGCCAACAGTGCTTCTGCCGTGCGCAAAGTTTGCTCGGCATCAATGTATGGCAAAAAACAATCGATCACTCTTTCCATTTCCTTATTTACTTAAATATTTATATTGTATAAAATCAATTAGTCGTTACTTGTTGAAGAAGTTCAACACATCTTGCATAAATGTGTGGCGAGCAGCCTCACTGTTGATACACTCAAATGGGAAACCAGCCACCACGGTGCGATATGTGCCACGGTCAACTGCCACAGCCGCTGGTTTGGTGTTTTCGGTGTAGCGCATGATAGTTGCACCTGAATTGTCGGCTGCCTTCACTGCATCGGGCGATTCCACTGCGTAAGCCTTGTTGTTGAGAGCTTTGCAGAAAGTGAAGTTGCGGTCGGCTGGAAGTGCGGCGAATTGTGAAACCACACCGTTCACCTCACCCGATTGAGCGGCGCGTGATGCACGATGCTCGAAACCGAGAATCTCTTTGGCAAACTTCATTTCCACCTCAGCAGGCTTTTCCTTTTCCCAAATGTCGCTTGCCACGTAAGCACCTGTGAGCATCACATTGCCACCTGCGCCAGTGTAGGCTGTCACGGCATTCATGAATTCTGGGGTATAAATTTTGAATCGGCTTGGGAATGCACCTCTACCGTTCATTGTTTCTTTTTGCTTACCTAAAATGATGTCGAGCACCTTGTAGTCGGCTGCGCTCACATTGCCTTTTTCAAATGCTGCTTCGCTCATCGACACGAATGAATAACCAGCGTTCATGATTGAGGCTCCGTGCACGGTGGTGTAGTCGAAGTTGTTACCAGCCACCACTTGTGTGCCTGTTTCGTAGTTGCTGCGGCAAGCACCAAAACCAGGGTCGTCGTCATCTACCCATGGCAAACGGCGTTCAAACTCATATTGTGCGCCAAGGTAGTTGTTTTGCTTCATATATGGCACGCCATGGTCTTTCTCGTCGTAGAAACCAGCCATCTTGCCTGAGTCGAACCAGTCAGGACCGCAAACACGGGTGAAGTCGTTGACCACAGCCACGGTGCCTTTGCTTTCAGCTGCCACACCGAGCGAAAGCACTTCGCTTGGGAAACTGCGGCCACCTTCGTTCATGGCGATGATTTTATAACTGTGAATCAAGTTGTCGGCAATCTGCACGTTGAAAGTTGGTTCTTTCACCACTGCAATTTCCTTGAAACCACCATCAAGACCCACACGCTCACACACCACATAACTCTTTGCGTCGGCGTTGGTGCTTTGTGCATCGGCTGTTGGTTGCCAAGTGAGGGTGAACGCATTCGCACCAGCCGCATTAATGGCGAAACTGTTGACAGGAAGTGGTTGCACCACATAGTCGCGATGGTCGCGCTTTGCGATAAATTTCAAGATACCTTTATAAATGGCACGGCTCACATCAAATCGGAAATTTGGATCCAAACCGTATTTCATGTCGGCGAAATTCTGGTGAGAAAGAAGTTCCATCAAAAGTGCAGGAACCTCTGGCACACGAGCCTCGTAGTAAGAAGCGTCCCACATGCCACGACGAGTCCAGTTTGGCTCATATTTTGCACGAATCACGTCGCACACTTCCGATGACACAAGATTTGCGAAATCACGCGAGAGAACACGTGGAGTGCCGTTTTTATAGTTGCCAAATGTGCTTTGTCCATCACTTGTAGAGTAAATCAGCAAGGTGCCGATAATGTCGTCGTTCATGGTGGTGCCGGCATCGGTGTGCAAGCAGAACGAAACGTCAACTGGCACGTTCAAGCCCTCTTGCTCTGGGAGCACTTGCGAGCCACCTGCCAAGTGATTTACCCACAAACCACGGCAGCGATAGTCGTCGTTGTAATCGTTGGTGCCTTCTGATGAAGAATACACGCTTTGTGGGAAACCTGCCCATTGCAAATAGTAGCGCGCTCCGAGGGTGAACCAGGGGTGGTCGCCAGGGTGAACATAATCGTAAGCCACACCTTCTTTACCGAGGTGGCTTTCATAGCCGTATTTCTTGGCGATGGCCTTGTTTTCCTCAGTTGGGAGTGCCACACGGCGCACCACGTTGGCTTTGCCGCCACCCACCTTAATAGCGTCGGTGGTGATTACGCTCTTGGCGTCTTTTGAGAGGTTGGAGATGGTCACCACATCTTTGTTCAAGCCCTTTTGCAACTGGAATGTGCCGAGATACACCCACACACCGCCAGCCATAGTCTGATCTACGGTGTAGTTCTTTGCGCCGCCAAGACTGTTGACGGTGTATTTCACATCTTTAGCACTGTTTGGAAGGCTTTTGTAAGAGATATAAAGCGCAAATTCACCTGCTTCTGGCATATTCACATCGTAGCGAGCAACCGACAGGTTCTTTTTGTCTTTTGTGGCTTGCACCATGCGGTAGGTGCCTTCTGCAAATGGATTTTCGTAATCGCGGTAAGTTTCACGGTCGAAAGCGAATCCTGCGCCCTCGCCTTGTGTCCACGCCATCTTGCCGTTGGTTTCGCTGTAGGTGTGCTGTGAGTATTTGCCGTCCTTGTCCACAATTGATGAGAAATTGTGGGTGTCGCGCTCACGAGCGTCCCAAACGTAGGCGCCAGCGTTTTCGAGCATAGGAATGAGGAATGGCGTTACATAACTTTGGGTGTACATATCTTCCACGGTCTGGAACATACGGGCGCGTTGCCACTCCCAGCGGTTGAGGCGGTCTTCAAAATACCAGCCATGGCTTTGCCAAGTGGCAATGATATTGCCGTCTAAACCTTTCTTAAAACGGCGGTTAGCGTCTTGGTCGATAATGAATGGAGCGTGCTTGCGCGCATACTTCTTGTCGAATTCAACGAAATACTTCTCCACTTCGTCACCATCTATCAGCAAGGCAACTTTCGATTTCTTGTAATCTTCACCAAGAGCAGTCTTCACATCGCTCTTGAAAGTGGCGATAGATTCGGGAGTGAATGGAATGTCGCGGAAGTTCTCACTTACGTTCACCACCACGGTATCACCCTTCAATTCCAATGACTTTGCCTTCACTGCACCGATGCCCATGTGAGCAGGCACATTTGAAGTTACAATTTGTTGCACTTTTTGAAGTTCAACATCAGAAAATTGTGCCGACACCATGCCGTTCCCCATTAAAAGAGCGGCTGTGATAGCCACAAGCGACTTTACCTGTTTTTTCATTTCAATTATAGTTTATAACGCCTACGCACTTGATACATGTGCGCATTATTTCTATTCTACAAAAATAGTTAAAACATTCCATTCCTAAAGTGTTTTTTTACCGCTTTTTAATCTGTTTTATATTTTTTAATAGTTAAACACATATTTTTAGTTTTGTTACACTTTCTGTCAACCCTACTTTCATCGCTCATCATGGCTTCCCTAAATTATATTTCAAACAATTTTTTGCCCAGACAACGAATGTTCTGACTAAAAACAAAATTCCCCAAATCAGGCATTTAGACCGATTTGGGGAATTTAATGTATCGTTAGGATTTTAGTTTTCGCTTGCGAAGAAGTCGAGAATCTGCTTCATCAGCAAATCGCGCAATTCACGGCTAACGATAGTTTCGAATGGGAAACCGAGCACTGCGGTGCGATAGCCTTCGCGGCGGCTGACGATGCCGGCATTTCGGTTGTTTTCGGTGTAGCGCATGAATGGCATACCAAGTTTGTCGGAAGCGAAAATGGAGTTGGGCGATTCCACGCAATACACCTTGTTGCTCAAATCGTTATTATACTTAATGTCGGTATAACCAGGTATTTGCTTCACGGTTGTGGGAATGGTGTAAACCTCGCCTGTGCACGAGGCTTGATTGCCGCCCCAAGCGTAGCCCATCACATTTTTTGCGAACGCCACTTCCTCAGCATTTGGCGACTGATGATCAAAGACATCGCTTGCCACATACGCGCCCGTGAGCAACACATTTACCCCGGTTTTTGTGGCATTTTCCACAGCCTGCATCAATGCCGGTGAGAGCAATTTGTATTTGCTCGGATAAGCACCGTAGCCCACTTTGGTTTCTTTTTGCTTACCGGCAATAATGTCGAGCACCTTGTAACCCTCCAATTTTGCCACGCCTTGTTCCACTGCTTTCACGCTGGTGGAAACGAACGAGTAGCCAGCCGCCATGAGCGATTCGCCATGCACGGCAGGGAAATCGAATGTGTTGCCGGCTATCACTGCGCCCTCGTAGTCGCTATGCGAACTTCCGAATCCACCACGAGCATCGCTCCAGCCTGCGCTACGTCGTTTCTCATACTGGCTGCCGATATAGTTGATGCCCTGAATGTATGGCACACCGTGGTCGGTTTCGTCGGTGAAGGTAGCAAAATCGCCTTCATCGACCCAGTCGGGTGCGCTCACACGAGTAAAGGCATTCACCACCATGGCTGTGCCTTTTGAAGCAGGGGCCACACCGAGCGAAAGCACTTCGCTTGGGAAACTGCGGCCGCCATCGTTCATCGCCTGAATGCGATAAGAGTGAATTTCGTTATCGGTCACTTTTGCCATATACTCCGCACGCTCCACCACGGCAATTTCCTTAAATGCGCCACCGTGTGCACCCACACGCTCGCTCACCACATATTTGGTTGGCATGGCTGTGGTTTCAAGACTATCAACGGTTGGTGCCCAAGTGAGCAAATATCCACCGTCTTTAGGAGTGATGGCAAACGAATTGACAGGCAGCGGTTGTACCACCACATCGCGATGATCGCGCTTGCCGATAAATTTCAAAATACCTTTATAGATGGCACGGCTCGACGAGAACAGAAAATCGGGGTCGAGACCGAGACGCATATCAGCGAAATTCTGGTGCGACAAGTATTCGAGCAACATACCAGGCACTTGTGGCACACGAGTTTCATACAGGTTTTGCTGGCTTAGACCACGGTTGGTCCAATGTGGGTCGAACTTTGCGCGCGCATCATCCACCAACTGGCGGCCCACCATGTCGGCAAGGTAGCGCGACACGATGCGAGGCGTGCCGTCGGCATAGTTGCCGAAATTGTTGGCGCGATAGAGGCTGAGTGTGCCGATAGTGGCATCATCGGAGGTGACACCAGCATCGGTATGGAAGGCGAACAACAAATCGAGTGGCACACGCAAACCTTTTTCCTGATTTGGGATAGCTTGCGAACCTCCAGCCAAATAGTTCACCCACTCGCTACGGCTACGAAAATCGTCGGCGTAGTCGGTAAGTCCGTGCGACACGGTGTAAACGCTGTCAGGGAAGCCGCACCACTGCAAATATGAGCGTGACCCTTCCACAAAGCGAGGCGCGCCACTGGTGATGTACTTGTATTCAACACCTTCCTGCTGAAGACCCGAACTCCAGTTGTAGCCACCAGCACGAGCGATATTTTCCTCGGTGGCAGGCAGTGCGCATCGGGCAATGTTGCCCATACCGCCACCCACTTTAATGGCATCGGTAGTCACCACTCCATTCTTGCACTTGCTGGCGTTGGTGACGGTGAGCACATCCTTGTTCCTGCCCTTCTTGAGAGGGAATGTGCCGAGATACACCCACACGCCTCCCGACATGCGCTGATTCACGGTGAAGGTGCGAGTGATGCCACTGGCGTTCACAATATACTGGGCATCGTTCACGCTGTTGGGGAGCGTCTTGTAAGAAATATAGAGGGCGAAATCGCCATCTTCAGGCATTTCCACATCGTAGGTGGCTTTGGAGAGTTCGCCTTTCTTCACCGCTTCCACCATTCGGGCGGAGCCATCGGTGAACGGATTCTCAAAATCCTTATAAATGGCTTGCTTGTGAGCAAAACCCACGCCGGCATCAGTCCACGCCTTCTTACCATTCTTTTCGGCATAGGTGCTTTGGGCAAGATAGCCATCATTATCCACAATCATTTCCACCGTGTGCACATCACGCTCACGAGGATTGAACACGTAGGCACCTGCATTTTCGAGCATCGGCATCACATAGGGGAGCACATAACTCATGGGGTAAAGGTCCTCGATGGTTTGGAACAAGCGAGGGCGCTGCCATTCCCAGCAGTTGATTTTTGGTTCGTAGTACAAGCCGTGGCTGTGCCACATGGCTATCAAATTGCCATCAAGAGCCTTGGAGTAGCGGCGCGACGGACTCACTTCGGTGACAAATGGCTCGTGCTTGCGCACAAACTTCTTCGGGAAGGTGTAAAAATACTTTTCCACATCGTCGCCATTCACGGTGATATACACCTGCTTCACTTTGGCATTGTCGACAAACTGGGCTTTGATGCCAGCCTTCAGTTTGCCCACAAATTCGGGCGTGAGATAAATGCGCGAGAAATTATCGGTGAAGTCAACCTTGAGGCTGTCGCCCGACTGCGTGAGCGAATTCACCTTCACATTGCCGATGCGCATGTTCGGTTCCATCATCGGACGCAGCACCGAAAGCACACGCTCACTCTCGGCCTCGCCCATGGTTTGGGCATAAGCCATGGCGCAACTCGCTGATAGAGTCAACGCCAGTATCAACTTTTTCATTTTCTTAGTTTGATGTGTGATATAAAATTTGAGAAGCTGTTTTTATCTCGGAAATAAAAACAGCTTCTGAACTTATTAATCGTTGGCGTGAAATGCCACCAGACCTGGCATTGAGGCACGCACTATTTTCTTGATGTTTGCACCATAGCGACCTGCCACCGAAAGCAGCACCTCGCTATACTTACATGCCACCGAACCCACAAAGCACAATGGATAGTTCTTATAGTCGTACTGTAAGATGGTGCGCTCGAAGAATCGTACAAACTCGTTATACACTAAATTGTAAACGTATTCATCATCCAAATGATCAGCCAAGAAGAAACTGTAGTTGCGCAAATTCCGGTTGGCGTGGGGGTTGTTATACACCTCGTCCATCACCATGTCGGCAGTCACGCCAAACTCTTCCACAAATTTGTCTCTCAAATCCACCGGCACAAGACCTTTCAGAATGTCGCCCACAAATAGGCGGCCCATGGCTGCACCACTGCCCTCATCGCCGAGGATATAGCCGCCAGAACGCACACGCTGCACAATTTCCTTACCATCGTAGAGGCAGGAGTTGGAACCGGTGCCGAGAATGCACGCAAGTCCTGGCTCATGTACCAGTAAACCGCGAGTGGCACCCACCAAGTCGGAGTCGACACTGACTGGCGTCTTGAACTGGGCGACAAGTGAAGATTCAACAATTTTGTTTTTTTCGGGGCTGGAGCAACCTGCGCCATAATAGTAAACGTGGCTCCAGCGGCGCTTGAAAAATTCAGCAGGGAGACCGAGGCGAATGATGTGGCTGATTTCCCTTCGGGTTTGGAAGAAGGGGTTCAAACCTTCGGTATAGGCATGACCTATGATGGTGTCGCCTTGCACCAGTGCCCATTCTGTGCGAGTGGAGCTGCTCTCTGCAATCACTTTGATATTTTCGCTTGCCATAAGATAATTTAGACTTCAATAACTGAAGACAGATTTTTCAAAATTGATTTCCTATATCAATTTTTTTAGAAGAATTTTAGTTTTATAGCGCAAAATTAGTCCTATTATCATAGCCACACAAAGAAACACGAGATTTTCACACGAATTTAACACCCGAAAACATCTATTAACTCAAAGACCAAAACGAGACGGGTGTGTAAAGAACGATTTTAACATCTTTACACACCCGTTAGGTTTTGTTGGGTTGTTTCTGAATTAGTGCTTCACCATCACTTTATGAGTTGACACTTGACCAGAAACATATACTTTGAGCACATACATGCCTGAAGCCATATCAGCCACATTCACGAAGTTGGCACCATTTGCAGCCACGAGCTGCCCCTTGGTGTTGAAGAGTTCCACCTTCTCGATGAGGGCATCGGCAGCAGCCACGATGTAGTCGGATGCTGGATTTGGGCCAACAGTCACATGGCTCACTTGGTTCATGTCGTTGATACCGCTTGTTGAAGCCTTGAGCACATTGTCGAACTTCATGGTTCCACTCAAACCGAATGGAGCTTCGGTATCAGAACCCTTGCGCAAAATGTAGCCCACAAACTGGTAAGCCTTGCCTGCCTCAAGAGCAGAAAGCTTCTTGGTGATGTATTTCCAACCGTGGAAGTTGACTGCGCCAAGAGGTTCGACCACTTCTGCTCCATTTTCATCACTGAAAACGGCACAGAGTGTGTTGTAACCCATATCACCCCAAACGTGCGCACCGAGTTGGTCGCCTACGTTGAATTTCTCTGCGCTTGGCTTATTTATGCGGAATTCAACCACACCACTTGGATCGTAGTTGGCGAATGTGTATGCCACCTGAATAGCCTTGCTGCCAAACAACTTATCAGTTACGGCAGTCAACTTAGCAGTTGAAGGATTCGCACAATCTCTTTCAATTAATTGATAGTCAGCCACAGCCTCGAAATCAGCCACCACTGTGCCGTCTTTAGCCTCGCCGGCATCAACAGCGGTGAACTTATATTCCTTGCCTGCCTCCAGTTGCAAACCGATAGTGTCGCAAAGGGTCTTATCTACCACGAAGCGGTATTCTTCGCCAGGAACAAGGGCTTTCAGCAATGGGAGTTTGCAATAGCCGTAAGCATCGCCTGCCTTGTTGTTCTTGATGGCGCGCTTGCTGAAATCGAGTTGATTGCCCGCTTTGTCATAAACATGGAAATAGCTCGACAAGTTGTAGGCGTTGAGCAAGTGAGCGGTTCTAAATTCCATGAAGGCGCCAGCCTTGAAGTGAACTTGGTCGCCATCGGCAGGGAACACAGCCAATGGATAGATGTGGTTGCGGTCGGCAGTCTTGAACTTGAAAGTGAAATCTTCGGGCATTTCCACGCCACCACCGTGCTTAGCGCTCTTCTTGAGCGTTACGGTGTATTCAGTGTTCACTTCATAAGCATCGGTGGGAGTGAAAATCATGCGGTAGTTGGTGTCTTCCCACTTCACTGTGCCCTCCACCTTAGGAGTGATGGTGAGAGCTGCCTCGGTGGCATCAACGTCCATATCCCAGTTGAATTGGAACACGAGAGGTTCGTTACACTTCACAGGAGCGTCGCCCTCTTTCCATACTGGAGAGTAAGAAACCACAGCAGGAGGAGTGTTGCGCACACGCTTCATATCCACATTCATGTAAGTGGCATCGTCGGCTTTCACCTCAATTTGCACTGTCTTGGTTTCATATTCTGGGTTGGAGATTTCCACATTGTAAGTGCCTGGATTCACATATTTGAACACGAAGATACCGTTGAAGTTGTTGTCGGTGGTGTAGGTTTGCACCACGGTGCCTTCGCCATCAATCAGTTTCACGAGAGCACCGTTCACTGGCTGACGCTTATCGGCGCCATACATCACGAGGATGCCCTCGCGTGGACGGCGGTCGTCGCGCACGTTACCCATCACCACACCAGTGGTCAATTTACCGCTAATGCCGAAGAAACTGTCGGCACCACGAGAAAAGTTGAAACCTTCCACCCAGCAATATTCCTTGTTGATAAGGCGGTAAGTTTCGGGATAATAGTCGTGGAACGAACCTTCATCGAGCATGGCGTTGGTCTTGTTGCCACGAAGCACGCCGTAGCCTTGAGTGCCCCATGATGGCTGGAAGTTCCAGTCGCCCCACACTTGGTAATTAGGGCTGCTCCACACTGTACATTCGTTGCCAATGATGAATGGAGCCAATTTTTCGGTGAGCACCTTGCACTGTGGATTCTCTGGCTGGTCGGTGTAGCCACGGAAGAAGCCCATAGGGAAATTCACGCGTGCACCCTCGCCCTGACCGGTAGCATTGCTGTGGATAGAGTAGAACACGTCGGCACCGCTGTTGTTACACAGGCGAACGATGGTTGAGAGCGCCAGGTCGTCGTCCTCGGTGTTGGTTTCGCGCGAAACCGTCACCTTATAGCCCTTTTTCCACAAAATTTCACGAAGTGCAAAGCACTTATACATATTGGAGTTTGATTCCCAGAAGCCCATAGTGTCGCCTTGCGCGTAGGGATAGATGGGCACGTTACGGTCGTCGCTGGAGTGGCCACCGTGACCGGGGTTGATATACACATGAGGTTGGTCGGTACTTGCATTGGCAAGATTAAAACCTAACGCTGCAACAAACAGCAGCATTACTGAAATTAAAATCGTTTTTTTCATCGTTGCTCGCTGTTTAATTATTCGTTGATATTAATTGTCATTTGATAAAGCAGACCATCGATTGTGGTGTAAACAATCTTGCCGGCAGCGGCAGTTGGCTGCATCGACATTGATGTTTCTGAGGTCAAGTTGGTCTTGAAAGTGCCATCAGCCTTAATCAGCATGATTTGTGAAGAAGTGAACTGGTGACCGTCGTCCTTGGCATTTTGTGCCACGATGTAGTCGTTGTTGTACCAACATGGCATTTCATATTTACCGAGCATAGAAAGCACCTTGCCGTTGAGGTCGGTGACCACGATGCCCTTGCCAGCAGCGAAGAATGCCACCTTTTTGCCATCGGGAGAGAGTGAAGCCCACAGATAGCCAGCGTAAGATGGCACTGGGGTGTATTCCTTGGTCACGCCATTTTTGGTGATGTAAAGCACTGAGCCTTGCACACACACTGCGGTGCCCAAACCCTTTGCAGGAGCAAACGATTTCTTTGCGCCCTTGAAGCCATTGGCACGAGTGCCCAATTCAGGGCGAACATAGCCGTGTTGCGCCTCAAGCACCACTTCGCTCTTGGCTGTGGCGTTGTCGTAACGCATACCTGTGCGGTAAATCAAGCGATTGTCGCCCAACTTTTGAGTCACATAGTAAACATCGCCATTAGCGCTGAACGAAGCGTCGATACCTGCGCCCATTTCATCGCTGATGCGGCTCACCACATTGTCGGCGAAATCATACATCTTCAAGCCATACGATTCTCCGCTCGCAAAAAGCAGTTGAGAGCCAGTGCTGTTGAGCACTGGATAGTAGGCAGGTCCTTCCACGCCCTTGAGCAACCGTGTGTTAGAAGTCACAGTCACCTGCTGTGCGCTTGCCACCAGAGCAAGACCACCTACCAAAGTAAGTAGAGTTTTTTTCATCTTGTATAAAAGTTAATTAGTAATGTCGTTAGCACAATATGCAAAGTTAATGATAATTTTCCTAATATCCCCAAAAACCAAAAGTTAAAACACGCCCACCCCACCCAAAATCACCGCCCAGCGGTTAGCGATAAGCGAGTTTAAGTCTCAGCAATCAGAGTGCTCCGAGTTCTCCGAGCACTCCAACACCCCCACAAATTCCAATCACAAAAAAATTCGTGTAAAATTTGTGGTGATTTGTGGCTGATTTTAACCACGAATTTCACAAATTACACGAATATTTTTTCTATGTTAAATCTATTGAATCTTGTGTGAGGTTCCCTGCCCTCACCCACAAAATTCTAACTTCTAATTTCTAATTTTTCAAAAAGACTACTGTCCGGTTTCGCCGTTGGCGATAGCGGATTCGTCGGACTCGGTGGTATCGCTGTGGACTACGGTGATTTCTTCTTCGTATTCAACGGCATCGGGCTGGGTGACGACGGTCACGTTGTAGTAGGTGGTTTTGTCGGCTTTCACCTCCAATTCGTAGTCTTCCACACCGTCGATAGCCACCAGATAGCGTCCGGGACGCACACGAGTGAAGCAGTAGAAGCCATTGTTGTAGTTGTCGATTTGATAGGTTTGGATAGGATTTCCTTCCAAGTCGCACAACTCGACAGGCACGCCATTGAGAGGCTGATAAGCATCTTTACCGAAAGAAGTGAGTCTTTTGCCCTTGCGTGGATAGTCGTAGCGCACAATGCCAGCCACCATGCCGAACTGCTGCGCTGGGCGGTTGAAGAATTTATCCAGCGAACGGCTGTTGATGGTAGCCAACAGTCCGCAATAGTCTTTGTTAAGCAGACGTTCGCGCTCTATCTGATAGTCGTGGAAACAGTTTTCAACCAAAATGCCGGGCAATTTGTTCCATCTAAACACACCCAAGCCTGAGCGATTCCGATAGAACGACCAGTCGCCATGAGTAAGACCTCCACGGCTCCATGAAGTGGCCTCGCAGTCGGCGAGGTTCGATGCCACGATTCCAGCAAGTTCTTCACTGCCTTCGGCTGTGCCTCCACCGTCGTAACCACGATAAATGGCAAATGGAAAATTCACACGGCGAGTGGCAGACCCTGATGAATTGCTATGAATGGCGAAAAACACATCAGCACCGCTATTAAGCGCCAACTGGTGAATTTCGAAAAGGTTCAAATCGTCGTCAGTAGTGTTGTTGACACGCGACATAAACACCTCGTAGCCACGACTACGCAGAATATCCTTCATAGCCATAGCGCCTTTCAAATTGCTGTCAGACTCGTAGTATTCCACACGAGCCTGCATACCCTCGTTGTAGAATGGGCATGGACGGTCGTCGCTGTCGTGTCCACCGTGACCGGGGTTCAAAAACACGCGTGGACTAATCTGCCCAGCCACCACACCAGTGTTTTGTGGGCGGCGTTTTTTTGAGCGATGTGGAACGGTTTGCTCCTGCGCTGCTTTTTTTGTTTTTGGAGGTGGCACTTCACCTTGGCTACGAGTGCTGCGCTGTGCCATAGCTGGCACCGACAGGGCGAGACAAGTGATGAGTGCTATTGAATATTTTATAAATTTCATTATTCCTTATATTGTTTTGAGCAAGCCTTTAGGAGCTGCATTTATTGGTTTGCCTCCTGATTTTCGGCAGCCTGCTTCTCTGCTTCGATTCGTGCGGCCTCTTCAGCCTTTTCCTTCGCTATGCGCTCTGCTTCCAAGCGCTCTTGCTCCAAGCGCACCTCACGCTCTTCTGGAGTTTCGAGCGTAAGCAGTTTCACGCTACCGCCCTTGGTGGTGTAGATCACGTGGTTGCCGCTTACGGAAGGCATCACACACTCGCCACTGGCAAGCGACTGAATCCCCCCTTTGCCGTCGGCACGGAAAATGATGATGTTGTAGCCCAGTCGGCCACGACCTTGAGCCACAATCAAATCGTTGTTATACCACTTTGGCATCAAGCAACCACTGAGTTTGTTGAGCACACGCCCATTAGTAGCGTCGCAAATGTAAAGTCCCATAGCTGGCACATGGAAAAGCACCTTGCTGCCATCAGGCGACACATCCACCCACAGATAACCTGTCTGCACATTCACTGGTGAATAGGTGTGCTTCTCGCCATTGCGATAAATATAGAGTTTTGAGCCAAGTGCCCAAGCAAAGGTGCCAGCATCACGAGTGTTCCATTCCTTCTGCTCGCCCACCACGGCTGTACCATCAGTGCCGTTAATGGCATGAACTGCGCCATGCTGAGGCGAAAGCACCTCACGGTCGGAGCCAGATTCGGGGTCGTATTCCCTGCCCGAACGGAAAATAAGGTGGTCTTTGTTGATTTTCATCGACACATAGTACACCTTGCCGTTTTTGCCGAAGATAGCCTCAAATCCAGGCACACCTTCATCGGCAACCACGTCGCGCTTTTGAGTGTCGAGGTCGTATATGTAGAGTTTTTTCGCATCAGTGGGAGCAGAGATCACTTTTTTGCCGTCGGGGCTGAGTTGTGGGAAATATCCCTCGCATCGCAAATTCTGCTTGCTCCTCACATACACATGGTTAGTGGCTGTGGCACAAACCGCTAAAAATGATAATGCGATAAACAAAATTTTTCTCATTGTTTCTTTTTTCCTTAATAAAATACTCACAAAGTTACGAATAAATGACCACAATGCCAAAAACCGAAAGCGTGCCACCACGTTCACAGAGCGACTTTTAACGCAAAAAATCGCACCGAGAGCATGGCAGAGCAAGCACATTTTGCAAAGTACAAAATTAGTTTAAAAAATAATAATTCGGCGAGGCAACGAGGGATTGAGTCAACGAGCCGACGAGTCAACAGGGCAACGGGGCAACAGGTCAACGAGGACATAAGGGGTGCGCAATTCGAAAATTCGAAAATTCGAGGATTCAAGAATTCGTGGAGGTGGATAGACAAAAAAGGAGGAGAAATCTCAAAAATTTCTCCTCCCTACAGTTATTCAATCACTTCTTTTCTATTCTCTTGTCAGTTTTTGAACACCGTCAACCCAAAGATTGGTCTTGTTGCCCTTTTTCTGGTTCCAAAGTGAATTGCCACTTACGTTACCGAGATCAAATCCGGTTTCAACACACTTTTTGATATACACATCGTAAGTTGTACCCAAACTTGAGTCTATTTCGATTGCTGCTTTACCTGCTGCTTTTGCGGAAGCATTGAATGTACAGTGGTCGAAAGTGGCAGTTTGTCCAATAGTTGATCCTTCGTTGTAAAGAAGGGCGGACTTGCCTTTACAATTGAATGTGCAGTTGGTAAACTTAATTATTTTACTGCCGTATGTCCAGATGTTGTAGTTAACTTCGTTTTGAGTGAATACGCAACCCACAAACTCTGAATTTTCGGCATAACTGAACATCATTCCCACGATTTCACAGTTTTCATACTTAATGGTTTTTGCGTGCTGAATGCCCACATAATTACTCTGTCCATACACAAGTTCCACATTGTGGAATGTAGCAGTCTTATCATGCCATGCTACAGCAGCTGGCACTTCAATCTTAGCACCCTTGTTGCCAATGATGTCGATATTGTCGCCCACAGTAGCTGGCAACTTATAGGTGGTGTTAGGAGCCAATTTCACAACTGCACCGTCGGTAGCGAGTTTTGTTGCAAGTTCGGCATTGTTGGCAACTATCAATTCATCTTCAATAGGGTCTCTGTAGTCGGCATCGCTGAAAGCAGGGTCAATTTCCACATTCATATCTGTGGTAGCAGTAAGCAAGTTACCATAGATATTGGTACGGTAGTTGCCTCGCAATGGCACATTGGTGAAAGTGCGGTCAACGGTAGTTACACCATCGGTAATCTGCCACTTTACATCCACCACGGTCTTAGTTTCCTTACCCACGAGCAGATAGTCCATGCTCAAATAGTCGTAACCCTCCTTTGGGAACGTTTCACCAGTAGGAATGGCGTTGAGGTCGCAAGTCACATCTGTCTCACCGCTCACTTCACCAGTGAGCAAGTTGAGAGTGTTGGCAATGCCACTAACCTGCACCTTAGTTTTTGCATCATCTTTTTTTAAGCCAAGTTCAACAGCCTTGTCCATATCCTTTGTACCCACGTTGAGCTGAGCAAACGGACGGTAGAGCTGTACAGGATTCTCAACTTCTGCACCAGCAGTATATTCATAGCAGCGGCAGAATGCGTCGAGAGATTCATCATTGGTCTTCATGCCTTCGTAGTTCACTGTCACCTTGCCAGTTTCGTCGATGGTGTAAGGTGCTGCGGCATTAGCTGCCCAGAACACAATTTTATACTTCTTGCCAGCGAAAAGCGAAAGCTGCACATCAGTGCTCAAATTGATTGCCTTTTCACCTGTTGGAATTGTGGTAACACGATTGTTGTTTTCATCAAAAACCATGTATTTCAACACGGTTGCAGTTTTTCCATCGGCAAAAGCCTTCTTGGCACCCTTATTTGGGCGTGTGCCAATACTGTTAGGCAGTTGCACTTTAAATAATGTGGTCACAGGTTCGCCACTAACGAGTTCGTTAGTCTCGTCGTTCGAACACGATGTCGTCAGCAGCATGGCTACTACGGCAAACATTGAAAATAATTTAGTTTTCATTTCGGTTAATTGTTGAGTTAATTGTTTATTAAAGAGAATTATTTTATCCAATTACATTTTCATACTACAGCACTTCATAGTTGTATTCCCCGTCAAACTTGGTAACTACGCCTATACCACCCGAAGCACTCGTAGTGAGGAAATGCCCTCGCACCACAGTGAGCTTGTTGCGCACAATGGGCACATCTATCGGATTGGTGCTGCTCAACAGAGTGCCATCTCGGTCAAACACCTCAAGACGCACCGACACACTCGACCCGTGTCCATTCACGAGCACCATATCATGCCCCAGTTCTGTATCGCTCTCCGACAGCACTTTCATACCGCTGTCAAACGAAATGCCAGTCCATGAATCGTTGGGACGATTGGTCCACACATTGAATGAGAATGGGAGGAAACCTGTGTAAATAAACCGTATCTTGAAATCGGCAATGTTGATTTTACTCATAGCCACCTCAAGGTCAGTTTTCGACATAGGTGCATTTTTGCCAGCCCTCGACACCACCACCATAGCAAGGAACTTTTCAAGGTCGGTGCTTACAAACTTGTATTTAGCAAGCGGACGCTGCATAAATGCTGTGGCAGTATTCACTCCCTCGGTAATAGAATTATGCACCACAGCATCACACTCGCCACGGAATGCTTGACGAAGGTCATTGTTACCGGTATAGCCTTCGCGGTCGCAATAGGTCACTTCCATGAAGTTGGAGGGATCGTAATATAGGTTAGTCAATTTGCCATGCTCCACATAGTCGGTCCACACAAGGAACTTATATGCGCCAGGGGCAAGCTGGAGGGTGACTGTATGGTTAAGATTTGTGGTGTCGGTGCCAGCCTCCATCACCACTGCAGAAGGCTCTGAGGCGACAGAGCCGTTAGCGTCAACACGATATGCCTTCACTATATAGCGAACATCAATATCGGCAGGTCGCAAAGGGAGCATCGATGGCACACGGTTTTGCGTATAGTCGATTTCGGTGTGAAATCCCCATTTCAGGGCATCGGTAAAGTCAAGAAGAAGTACAAATTCCTTCATTTCGCCACCACCTTGCTCACCATCGTCAGGAAACTCGTGGACATCACACGACACAAGTCCTGCCACAGCCAATATGGCGATGCACATATAGAGCAATATGTGAGACATGCGTTTCATTTGATATATCTACTCACGTCAAAGCGATAACTGATGGCGAGCGACACACGGTCGAGCCCGAAGAATGTGCGATGGCAAGTATCCACGAGTTTTCCGTCAGAGCAATTCTCGAATTTATCGTAATTCAACCGATATACTCCCACTCCCAGCGACGGTTCAAGCCACCAACGATGATTCTTGCAGAGGGGAATACGCACGCCTAAACCCAAGCCTCCACCTAAAGCAGGGGTGTTACCATTGCGGTCCTGATAGCGCCATTGTCCGCCTTTTGCATAATTGAAAAAGCCCAAACCAAGATGCGCATCAGCCCACCACTGCACATTTTGCCCAGCAAACCACCACTTAAAGGTTGGCATTAAGGTAAACGTGCGAAACTTAGTGGTGCGGTGGAAATAATTCAAGGCTGAGTAATAAATCCACAATTCTGCCGAAAGACGCTGGCTAAGCTGATATTCCACTCCCACATTGCCAATGAGCATACCCCACCCCACAGGATTGGTTTTCACAAACAAAAAATCAGCGCACTTCGCCAAAGAATCAACTTCAGCAAAGCACGCCTTATGGGAATGACACAAAGTGTCGGCATCAAAAGCCATATCAGATGGCACAATGCTTCTACTACTACCAGCTTCGGATTGAGCACCCATTCTGCCAGTATTTGCGCATAAAATAATCAATATTATCATCCACAGGCTTCTCATGTTTGAGATAAATTAAGTCTCAAAAACTCATTGCTGTAATGCTGACCGTTTTTCGCTATTAGTAATTATACCTCCGAGGTTAATCAATTACCCTGTAATATAGACTTTCGCATGTTAGTCCATGCTATGGTTATTCACAAGTCGTTGATAATTTAGTAATAACAGTGTTATTTTTTCTAAAATAACGATGCAAATATATAGAAAAAAAAAA
>ERZ1026780.61-NODE-61-length-92873-cov-10.372029_pt1 | contig 92873 bp, 78 predicted proteins | sample MGYA00380126_ERZ1026780 | MGnify/ENA primary metagenome ERZ1026780 (study PRJEB33269, sample SAMEA4719762) | human gut metagenome | biome: human-associated habitat; feature: organic feature; material: feces | place: Cameroon | collected 2013-10 ... | reverse complement strand
GATAAATCATTCAATCTTTTTCTACCCCTCCGTGTCTACTTTTACGAGTGCAGCAGACACGGAAAATAATTTTTAGACGTTATTATTTTCTAACGATAAAATCTACGCAAACATAAGACTTTTTCCATTGAGTTTCCAACATTATTTTATTCCTAATTGCTCAAATAAATCTTTAAATACTTTGCGATCTTTCAACGGGTCTTTGATATATTTAAAACCTAACTGCTTGTATATTACGAGATAGGTATTTGAGCCTACTAACTGAGATGGCGATTGCCAAATACTATTTTTCGTATTATTAATACCAGTTATTATCCGTATATCAATCTCGGGACTCCATAATTTGCGGATACCATCTGGAATATCGTATTTTGAATCCAAAACGCTTTCAGAAACATATCCCATCCAAGGATTAATTTGAACTGTTCCCCAATAGAACCCGGATGTCTTATTTGCGTGTATTATAACCTTTGGATGTAACTCTTCTATCGCCTGTTGAGTTACTTTAAGAAGATGACTCTTTAAAAGGCCTTGTGAATCTTCAGAATCGAATATCATAAAATCAGCCTGAGATGTACATCGAATAGGGAATAAATCTATAAATCCAATATTTGAAATCAGTTCACCAGGGGCCCCAAACACTTGCTTTGCTCTTATCCAATACTGTAGTTTGGTATGCCATCCCTTTGTCTTATCACATGTTTCGAGATTAGATATTGCTGATGAATAATTGTATTTCACGGTTCCAGAAATATTATCATAAGATGGATTCAACCCAGTAATGATTACTCCATTATGGCCCATTCCAGTTTCAATATCAGTTGAGATTGCCCACCCTCTATTAAGAATTGCTTGAATTTTATCTGAGAATGGTTTGTTTAACGATTCTTCAGAAATAAACCTAGCGTTATTATATTCTGAAATAAGATCTATCATAATATTAAATTTCAATATTTTTCCAGCATCAACTTTATCTTATTCTTCATCTCCTCCCTCAACCATTGAGGTTTCAGGACCTCTATTGTATTCGCGAAGGAGAGAAGTTCCTGCTCGAAGTCGTAGGTGGGGACGATATAATACTCAAACACGGCATAGTCCTCTCCGGACTCAATTTCTTGCTGCGAGTGATGCAGAGGCAAGGAGCGAAGGAAGTTCTGCTGGTTCTCAGAAGCTTTCAATACGACCTTTTCCGGCTTACCGCCGGTGTGAAATATCCCGAAAAAATTAGTGTAGAATGCCTTGGCATCATAATCCTTCGGATAAATGAAATCCTTACCGGTAATCTTCAGGTCCACAATTCTGTCCAAAGCATAGGTGCGCAGCTCTCCCAAATGCCGTCCGGAAATACCGATGATATACCAGCGTCTCTCAAATGCCTTCAGGAAGAATGGATCTAAGGACGTGGTGTACTGCTCTGACCAGTAGGACTTGTAGGTCATCTCAAGTTCCTTCTTTTCCTTCATCGACGAAATGATAGTCTGAAGGTGCACCCCTCCTTCCGGAATCTCCTCCAATTGGAGTCTGTCACCGAGGGACTCCCCTTCCATCACTACATTCTCCTCGGATATCGTCTTAAGGAGCCAGCGTTTTACTTCTGTGAGTTTGGACTCGTCCGGCTCGCCCAGATAATAGGAATTGGTCGGTTTCTGGCACGCTATGCTAATGCCGAATTCATTCCAAATCTCGACGCGATGCCGGTGGAATGTCCTTTCCGAAAGCGGTTCATGAGTATCATTCACACAGGAATTGATCCACTTGCGGTTCAGCTCCTCCAAGGTGATGTTCGGATGTGACTCAATAGCATTGATGAGCCAGATGTAACGTGAAAAAATTCTTGCCATAGCACAAAACTATGAAAATATTTTGACTTTGCCATTGATTGGCAGAAATGTCAGATACCTTCTGTGTTGGACATCATTGTTGGGTTTTCTCCAATTCAGTTTTTATTACATTGCAAAGTCCGTTTAGATTATATGCTTCTATGTGAGTTTTGGCCTTAATCAAGAATTCGTATAATCGGAAAAGAGCATCGTGCATTCCCAATTTTCCCATTGACCAAATGTATTTCCCTAAACGATAATCCAACAATATTGGTTCAGTATATTCTTCGCTACAATTTGTGGAGACTATTTCCTTGATATATTTCCACATAGATTTTTCGACTTCGTCAATATCCACGGGAATTCCCAGATTGACTTTGACATAAACATCTTCTCCCGGCAGCAATGAATCCCATTTGAGCTCAAAGTCGTCTTCATTGCCAAGCACTATACATAATTGTGCATAAAAGCACATATAGTCGCTGATTCTATTTGAGTATTTGAGAATGTAATGTTTTGGAAAATATTTCATTATCAGTGGAACAGTATAATGGGAAAACTCAGCTCTTTTTCCATCGTCATCAACTTCCCAATACCGTTTTATCGGTTCAATAAAACTATCGTCCCATCTAAATAAAGCTTTTGACATACCCCAGAATACATCCCATTTTGACCCGTTAAGAAAAGATAGAATAATCTGTTTTTGCTCAGAGCCATCCATATACTCGAATCTTCTTTTCAATTGCGTCCGAGCATAAACCACTTTCCTGCTTCTCTTGTTATTATAATAATCCAACAGAACAGAAATTGGTTCGTTGAAGCGAACGACTTTTTCACGGTGTTTCAGAAAACCTCTCGCTTTCGCGCACAAGGTATAGTTCAAACCACGTTTTAGCCAATTATACCTCACGTCATTCAAAACATATTTCGGCATATCCCGCATTAGGGCATTTGAGATTGACTTCAGGTCTTTATCCTCGACAATATCGTATTGGTGATAAAGATTACTGAGGCGATTCAAAATTTCATTTGTTTTCATATTCATCAATTTTCCGCAAACATAACGGCCCACTACGCCAAAGCGTGGCAGAGAGAAGATTTTCAGGCAAATTTGATAATATTTGCGACTTTGTCATAGATTGGCAGGGGCTGTTCGTATGTTTGTAAAAACAAATGAAAACAATGATGCTGTGGAGAAACTATTTTTCAGATACGAAATTGAACAGAAAACAAATAGAAGAAACCACTAATGGCAAATGTAAACGCTAACGTCACGGAGCTGGTTAAACTCCTGGACATTATGTCGGACGAGCAGAATATTATGCTCGTGGGTAATCACGGAATCGGAAAATCGGAAATCCTCACCGAATACTTTTCGGCCAAAGGAATGCCGGTCATCGCACTTTTCCTTGGGCAGATGAGCGATCCCGGAGACCTTATCGGAATCCCTACCAAGAACGAAGTTACAGGCAAGACCGACTTTATGCCCCCGTACTGGTTCCCATTGGACGGAAAACCAATAGTTCTCTTTCTGGACGAACTCAATCGCGCACGTCCGGAAGTGCTGCAAACCATAATGGATCTGGCTCTGAACAGAAAACTCGCAGGCCGCAGGCTACCCGAAGGCAGCCGCATCATCAGCGCAGTAAATGAGGGAAACCAGTATCAACTTACCGACCTAGACCCGGCTCTGGTATCCCGATTCAACATCATCAACTTCAAACCCTCGGTGCAGGAATGGCTGCTGTGGGCTCGTCGCTGTAAATGTGATCCGAGGCTACTATCATTTATCGAAGAAAACGCAATCTGGCTTGACCGTGACCCGGATGCAAAGGAGGGTGCCGATACCGGCCTGATGAAGAATCCTGACCGGCGCGGATGGAAGAGGGTTTCCGACATCATCAGTGGTCGGGATGAACTGGGACCAATATTTCAAAAAGCAATCTCAAGTATTGTTGGCGTAAAGGCCGCATCAGCGTTCTTGACCAGTCTGTCCTCCGCAAGGCTTTTGTCCGGGAAAGAGGTGCTTATGCATCTTGATGACCATCTCCAGACACTTGCCGGATATCCGCTTCACGACATATCGGCAATCAATGATGCCATTTATCGTTATTTGGAAGTCGAGAAGGTTTCCGCATCCGACGAGAAAACGATTTGCAACAATCTGGATGCATACTTCTCGTTCCTTACAAAAGAGAAAAAGGAAGCGGCTGCACATTTCGCCAACTTGTATGTTAGCCAGACCTATCCGAAGGCGGTATCAATCATCGCAAGGAAATGCCGCGTTCTCACAATGTCGATGATCGTTTACGTAAGAGGCATACAATGAATGACCGTATAACTGCGATAATCGAACGCTGGTTCCTACAAGAGCCGGCGCTCTTCTGTGCAGTCTGCACCCACGACATCGTGGAGAACTCGGATATCACCTGTCCGATGAGAATCGGCCGGCGCAAAATAGAATACAATCCAGAACTTTGCAGCCTGCTTAATGATGAGAAACTGGAGGCAACGATAATGATAGAGGCTATACGCATCCTTCTCAAGCATCCATATGAGCGAAAGCCTGACGGATGCGAGGATAAAGCGATAGCCGTTGGGAGTAATCTGACGATTGGTGACAACTATCGTAAAGCGAAAGTCTATATCGAACGTCCGGAGAATCTCAATCTGGAATGTGGGCGGACTTACGAATGGTATTGTGTAAAGGTTCAGGAGTCGCTTTCAAGGCCTCTGACGGGCATAGACCCTTGCTCCGGTGACGGAGACGCAACGGAAAAAGCCAAGACCCTAGCCGATAAGAATTCTGATGTAGTGGAATTATGGGAAGAAGATGCAATGATGCAGGCTCTCATCAACAACCAAATTAACAACATCAAGGAGTGGGGCTCTCTTGCAGGAGCCTTTGCCGAGAAACTGATTGCATCCACGAATGGTAAAATCAATTGGAAAGATGTATTCAGCGGGTTTAGGGCCAGCATATTGTCCTCGAAGCGCAAACTAACACGAATGCGTCCCAACCGCAGGACAGGCTTTGAGAATATGGGGTCTATCAGAAAATTCGACACTTCAGTTTTGATTGCCGTAGATGTCAGTGGCTCCATATCGACAGAAACACTTAAACACTTCTATTGCGTTATCAATAGTGCATTCAGATATGGGTTCGAGACTGTGGATGCCATCCAGTTCGACTGTGGCGTGCGTGTAGTACAAAGCGTCAGGAAGAAACTACAGAACGTGACGGCTATAGGTCGCGGTGGGACAAGTTTTGAGGAGCCTATTCAATATGCTCACGAAAATGGTTATGAAGGGATGGTGATTCTGACTGACGGGTATGCTCCAGAACCGCAGTTCCCTGAAGGATTTCGGACAAAACTTCTCTGGGTTTGCGAGGACCGGCAATGCTTTGACAAGCATCACTCCTGGATGGAGAAATCGGGACGAGTATGCATTATGGATATAAATTGATACTGGTATGAATAAGAAACGAGCGCTTGAAATCCTCTATAAGAAATTCTATGACGAGGCTATCGACTATAATGCCAAGTTGAAGATTGATTGCGAGGAAAAACAATTTTGGTTGGCTGATATCTACAAAGCTATTATCCCCGGGAACAAAGGACCTATTTCCGTCAACTTGAGCGGACATCAAATTATCATCGAACACATGCTAGGCATGAGGGTCTGCTTTGGCTGCGGTGTCATATATTTGGAATCCCATTACATATATGTAGAAGGGAAGATGCGGATCATTGCTCTTTTGAAATTCATCATCCAGAATATGTATAGTCTGCAGACCGCGATGAATGCCATTATGAGCAGCAGCGGTCTTGACGAGAAGAAGGAAAATGTGATTACAGAAATCGTTAAGCAGTCCGCAAAGCCGATGATTACAGATCTTATGCTCAACACCGGACTCGAATATACCTTAAAGGCAAAAGCTTATTATATAACGCTCAACATCGCCGTGGGGCCTAAATGCCACAAAGAATTCAAGTTCAGCTACGATTGGTTCACCGAGGATTACGAATACGCAAAGGGCTGGATCAAAGGAATTCAGCCCGGGCCAATGAAATAAGAACTGTGCCTATAAGCTTATATCGGCTGCATCAAAATCGGAAACGGGACTACAGCGAAAATGGCAACAAGAATTCCGACCATCGTGTCATAACTTTTAGCAAAGGGGTTATTCTGGAGATGGATCAGATGGAGTTCAAGAAGTACTCGAACCAAGTAATCAACAGTCCTTACAAAAAAGACTTTTTGTTAACCCTCTGTTTACCTATTGAGCAAATGAGCATTAAATAGTCGCTAAAAACGCGGAGGCTATTAAGGCCTCTTTGTACCCTGATAGTCTCAAGTATGTTGTGAACTCAGTATCCCGTGAACTTCATCGGTCGATTTATGATGTATCCGTTTACACAGCAGATCTCACGATTAAGGGAAATTTTGTACTATATGCAAAATTGTGTCGCATCGGCAAATGTGAGTTGTCTATGTGCTTCTCCAGTTGGAGACATTTGCTTTCTTGGCCGGAACATTGCTGCTCTTCATCATCTTTTGTGTCATTATGGCTCTAACCGTGAATATGAAGCTGGACGATCCGAAACAGCTCCCTGTTAACAGTCCTGATAAACAAGTAGAACCGAAATGACTGACAAGTTAGTTTCGCAAGTGCGAAACACCTCTTTTGAGCCCTTGCGGCGATGGTAAGGAAAGAAAGGATAGCCCCTCCCAGAGCTCACTTCTCGACAATAATGCTATCGATGCGCAGTCGGAAAGTGCCGGACGGAGCTTGAACCTCAACCACCTCATCGGTCTTCTTCCCCATTAGGGCCATTCCTATCGGTGACTTGCAGGAAATCTTACCATGATCGATGTCCATCTCATGAGGGCTCACGATGGTGTAGGTCATCCTGACATTCGAAGAAAGGTTCGTGAACTCAACTCTGCTCAGCAAAGAAACCCTGTCCTTCGGCAACGCAGACGTGTCGATGACGCGAGAATATTGCAGTATTTTCTGTAGAAACTTTATACGGCTTATAGCCTTCCCCTGAGCCCGTCTCGCTGCACGGTAGCCAGCGTTCTCGCTCAAGTCGCCCTGGGCGCGTGCCTCCGCCAGATCATCCTTAATCCTCGGATACTCGACATTTATAAGTCTGTCGAGTTCCGAGGCAATCTGGTCGTAACGTTCTCTGGACAAATATTCCATGACAAGGCTAAAGCAGCTTATAACTCCTCGATATGAAGTCCGCAAGTCCCTTTCCCTTAAGCAATCCGTTGGCAAGAAGCGCCAAGTCCGTAATCTGACGCGCCTTCTCGTCGCGGGCTGCCTTTGCCTCGTCTGTTGACGCATCGGCACTGCGAAGTTCCTCAACAAGAGGGTTCTCCAGATTGACAGTAAGGCTGTAGGACTCAGGCATAGAGCCGTAGAAGTTCAGTCCGCCCCCAAGTTTTGACATCTCGCGGTAACGCCTCATAAACTCCGACTGCGTGATGAGAACAGGAGCAGCATCCTTTCCGAGGTTGTCGGCTTCGATGTTCCATTCGATTTCCGTCGGAAGTCCAGCTTTGAAAATTTCGTCCAGAGCCTTCTTCTCATCCTCGGAAAGTTCCGGCTTCTTCACATCTTCCTTGACGATGAGTCTGTCAACGCTGTCTGAGTCCACGCGTGCGAACTTCACGTTCTCAAGCTTGGTCTCCAGCATATTCACAAAATAGGAGTCAAGGTGACAGTCAAGCAGCAGCACGTCGTAGCCCTTGTTCTTCGCGGCCTCGATGTAGGAATACTGCGACTGCGGATCCGTAGCATATAGAATGACAAGTTTCTTGTCCTTGTCGGTCTGCTCGGCCTCCACAGCCTTGCGGTAGTCGTCTATGCTGAAATACTTTCCGTCCGTGTTCTTGAAGAGGCAGAACTTAAGCGCCCTCTCGCAGAACTTCTCGTCCGAAATCATACCATACTCTATGAACAACTTGACATTGTCCCATTTTTCCTCAAAAGACTGCCGCTCGTTCTTGAAAATCTCCTCAAGACGGTCTGCAACCTTCTTGGTAATGTAGCCGGAGATCTTCTTCACATTGGCGTCAGACTGAAGATAGCTTCTTGAGACATTCAGCGGAATATCCGGAGAGTCAATCACACCATGCAGAAGTGTGAGAAAGTCAGGCACAATAGCCTCGACAGAGTCCGTCACGAACATCTGGTTGCAGTAGAGCTGAATCTTGTTACGGAAAATCTCCATCTGATCCTTAATCTTAGGGAAATAAAGAATACCCGTGAGGTTGAACGGGAAATCAACGTTCAAGTGAATGTGGAACAGCGGGTCCTCAGCCATCGGATAGAGGGCATGATAGAACTTATTGTAGTCTTCGTCAGTCAGTTCGGAAGGCTTGCGCGTCCAGAGCGGCTCCACCGTATTGATAACATTATCCTCGTCAGTGTCGACATACTTGCCGTCCTTCCATTCCTGCTTCTTTCCGAAAATCACCGGAACGGGCATAAACTTGCAGTATTTGTCGAGCAGCGACTGAATCCTGCCGCGAGTGGCGAACTCCGCCTCATCTTCCGATATGTAGAGCGTTATCACTGTTCCGCGCTCAGTCTTGTCGCAATCCTCCATCGTGTACTCAGGGGAGCCGTCGCAAGTCCACTTCACGGCCTTCGCTCCCTCCTTCCAACTCAGCGTCTCAATCGTCACCTTGTCGGCCACCATAAAGGCCGAGTAGAAACCGAGTCCGAAATGACCTATAATATTGCCTATCTGATCCTTGTATTTCTCAAGAAACTCGCCTGCTGAAGAGAATGCAATCTGGTTGATGTACTTGTCAACCTCCTCGGAAGTCATACCTATGCCATTGTCCACTACCTTAAGCGTCTTCGCGGCCTCGTCCAGTTCGACCCGCACCTTCAGTTCTCCGAGTTCAGCCTTGTACTCACCGGAAGCCGCGAGCGCCTTCATCTTCTGAGTCGCATCGACAGCATTGGCCACCAATTCACGAAGGAATATCTCATGATCCGAATAAAGGAACTTCTTGATTACCGGAAATATGTTTTCCGTTGTTACACCTATTTTTCCGTTTGCCATAATATTTAGTTTTTTATTTATCACAATATATGATGCCGGAATGTCTCAAAAGCGATACCACTAAAAGGAAAGCGACATTTTGTCAGTCCTTTGTCAGAGCAAAGAAAAACCGGGCTCGATTTCACAACCAAGCCCGGAATCCTTAAAAATAAGCGTTGTATGTATGTAAGTATGTATGTATGCAGAGAGATTACCTGTAAAGGAACCTCTTGATACTCATTTTAGGAGTTTTTTCAAACGGTTTGTCGACAATCTCGACCTTCGATATCTGGCTATACGATGGAAGAGACTTGTTCAGAATAACCTGCATGTCATGCATTTTCTCTGAAAGGGCCTCACCGTCAAGCCCGTCAGCCTCAATCTGCTTCTGGTCGAGATAGACAAGTGCGACAAGTTTCGAAGCGCGGTCAACGACCACAGACTCAACAACATACGGCTGATTGTTTACCGCAGCCTCTATTTCCTCCGGATAGATATTCTGTCCGTTTGAGGAAAGAATCATATTCTTGCTGCGTCCGCGGATGAATATGTTTCCGTCGGCGTCAATCACTCCGAGGTCTCCGGTGTTGAGCCATCCGTCCTCAGAGAATGCTGCCTTTGTTGCCTCATCGTTCTTGTAGTAACCGCTCATTATGCTCGTTCCGCGTGCCTGAATCTGTCCCACGACATTCTGCGGGTCTTCGGAGTCGATGCGAACCTCAGCCCTGTCAACAGCCTTTCCGCAGGAACGGAGCGCGAACTTCTTCCAGTCTTCATAGGCGAGCAGAGGAGCCGCCTCCGTCATTCCGTAGCCGATTGTGAACGGAAGACCTATCTTGCGGAACCACATCTCAACTTCCGGGTTAAGCGCTGCGCCGCCCATAATAAACATCTGAACCTTGCCACCGAAAGCATCGAGAAGTTTCTCGCGAATTTTCTTGTAAATAATGGTATTGACGCCAGGAACCTTCAAGGCAAACTGCACGACCGGCTTGCTGACAACAGGAAGGACGGCAGACTTGAATATTTTCTCCATGACGAGCGGAACCGTGACGACAAGATAAGGATGAACCTCCTTCATCGCACCGAGCAAAAGGGCCGGTGTCGGTGTCTTACCGAGGTAGTAGATGGTTGAGCCGCCGCAGAGCGGATAGATGAGCTCGAACATCATTCCGTACATATGAGCCATCGGGAGCATTGAGACAATCTTGTCGCCCGGATGGGACGGGATGTGCTCCTGACCGAACTCTACATTTGCGCTGAGACACTCGTAACGGAGCATGACACCCTTAGGTGCGCTCGTTGTGCCTGAAGTGTAGTTGATTATCGCAAGTTCCTTGTCATTATCGGTCGGATAATTGACGTTTTCGCGGGTGAATCCAAGAGGATACTTCTTCTCAAACGCAGCCTGAAGGTTCTTCATTGCTGTGCGGACATTTTCGTGAGAGGTGTAGAGAAGGGAGAAGTCGTCAACTGAAATGACGGTGTGAACCCGCGGCATCGCCTTGATGTCCAACTTCTTCCACATGTCGGCGTTCGTGAAGAGAATCACACTTTCAGAATGGTCGACAAGGGAGTTGACGCTCTCTGGAGTGAAGTCAGCAAGAATAGGAACAACGATTGCCTCGTAGGTGTTGATTGCAAGGAAAGATATTCCCCATTTCGCGGAATTCTTCGCGCAAAGAGCAATCTTGTCGCCCTTCTTCACCCCGCCTTCTTCAAAACATATATGGAACTTCGCGATGAGAGTCGCCACCTGCCCGAAAGTAAACTCGTCTCCCCGGTAGTTGCAGAGAGCCGGAGTTTCCCAATTTTCACGGATTGCTTCTGTCAGCCTCGTGAAATAATGTTTCATTGGTTTATTCGTCATATTGTCAGTTTTTCCATGAATAACTCAAAACGTCGGCAAAATTAATGAAAAGACGTATCAGAAGCTTATTTTTTCTATATTTGTGGCGAAATATCTCATTTTATGTGGTAAAAATTTGGATATGATGAGAAAGAAACCAATTGTTGCGCTTGTTTACGACTTCGACGGGACCCTCTCTCCGGGAAACATGCAGGAATTCGGATTCATCCAGGCCATAGGGAAAGACCCTAAGGAATTCTGGACCGAAAGCGATGACATTGCAATAGAACAGGACGCGAGCAACATCTTGAGTTATATGAAACTCATGTTCGATGAGGCCCGTAGACTCGGAATACGACTTACAAGAAAGGATTTCCGTCGTTTCGGAAAAAAGATAGAACTTTTTGACGGAGTGAAGGAATGGTTCTCCGCCGTCAATGAATATGGAAAGGAGCACGGGGTCATCGTGGAACACTATATCAATTCGTCCGGACTCGCCGAAATGATAGAGGGGACACCGATTGCCAAAGAGTTCAAGCGAATTTTCGCATGCTCCTACCTCTATAATGAAGACGGTGTGGCAATTTGGCCCGGTGTCGCGGTTGACTACACCGCGAAGACCCAATTTCTGTTCAAGATAAACAAGGGAATCCTGAGTATAAGGGACAACAAGAAAGTCAACGAGAGTCAGGTTGAGGACAAGAAGAGGATTCCGTTCCCCCACATGATTTATTTCGGAGACGGCGAGACCGATGTCCCGTGCATGAAGATTGTGAAGATGTTCGGCGGACATTCAATCGGCGTCTACAACCCGCTGATTCCCAAGAAAATCAAAACCGCACGGACGCTTCTAAAACAGGGGCGTGTCAATTTTATCACACCTGCCCGCTACACCCGCGACAGCCGCACGTTTGAACTGGTCTGCTCTATTATTGATAAGATACGGGCTGATTACCACCTGCAGGTTTTGGCAAAAAGCGAATAAAAGGCGGATTGCTTCGTTGCTCGTCTTGGTGAAATCCTCACAACCATTAGGTTGCTGCGGTTTCCCCTTCGCCGAGCGCCTTGCACTCCATCCTTTTCTTCATCTTTTTGCCTCTCTGCAATCCAATATAGCAAAAATCCCGGAATTTGAACTGAGTCAAATTCCGGGATTAACACTTGTATTAGGGAATGCGTAAAAGGATGGGATGCAAGGCGGACGATGAAGTCAAATACCGCAGCAACCTTATGGTTGTGAGGATTTTGACGAAGTGTCCAACGCCGCAGACCGCCTTTTAGGCGCCCCGTATTAGAGGGCGATCACGATAGAACGAGACAATGGAGCATCCGCTGACTTAGCCTTCACAACCTCAGACTTCGCGACGATGCGTGAAGGAGCGATGTTGTACTTGTTGACGAGCAGATCCTGAACATACTGCACACGCTTCTGGGCAAGCTTGCGGTTGCGTGAAGCGGAACCGGTGTTCTTGTCGGCAGTACCGGTAATCACGATAGTCCTATTCTCATCCACATTGGCAATGACAGTCTTGACATAATAGTCGAGGTGGAGACGCTCCTTGACAGGAAGCTCATACTCGCCTATATTGAAGTACATCGTTGCAGGGGTCACGTCAGAAAGAACGGCCTTCTTCTCTGCTGCTGCCTTTCTTGCAGCCTCTGCATCAGCCTTTGCCTTAGCAAGTTCCTCATCCTTTGCGGCGAGAGCCTTGTCCTTGGCTGCGGCGTCAGCCTTTGCCTTGTCAAGAGCACTATTGGCATCTGAAAGGGCATCGTTGGCATCTTTCCACTGCTTAGGAGAAATGCCTGCTGAACGCTTCCACGCAGCCGTCTTGCCGAGATTCACGTTAAGACCGGCAGAAACAGATATCTCACCGGATACACCATTGGGAAGAGCTATTGCCCGTCCGTTGTAGAGGATTCCGCGGACATCAAGAGTGATGTCGAGTCTCTTGCAGACCTTGAATGAGTTGTAGATACCGGCTCCGGCTCCAAGTTCTTTGCCGAACTTGAGCTTGCTGTCGGCATTGTTGCGGTTTCCTGTGAGAAGGAGACCGGCGTGGAGATAAGGAACGCAGTTGTAGACGCGTGACTCCCTATAGCCCCAAAACTCGTTGGAAATGTTCCACATGAAGTCGCCGTGAATGTAGCCTAAGCCTATACGATTTACATAGCGTCCGTCCTTCTCCGTGTAGAAAAGCGGCTGATACTCCTTGTCTGCAGAACCGCGTGCGGTGATTCCCTGGAATCCGAATCTCAAGCCGTAGCATGGCGTGAAATACTTTGAAACATTGAATTCAACGTTGCCGCCAACACCAGGCTTCACATTACGGTCACCGATGAAATTGACACCACCGGCAACACCGATACCCCAGTTATCCCAAAAATTGTTAGTTTCATAAGGGCCGCGGACAATCTTGCCGTTGGCATCCCTGTTTCCGTCTTCCTGGGCAAATGCTGCTACAGAAAGGGAAAGAACCGCCAAAATTGTAAATAACTTTTTCATAATAAAATTGTTATATTGATTATTTGTTGAGAGCAGTGGCAACGTCAACAGCGCAAGCCACTGTGCAACCAACCATAGGGTTGTTTCCTATTCCGAGGAATCCCATCATCTCAACGTGTGCAGGAACAGAAGAAGAACCTGCGAACTGAGCGTCAGAGTGCATACGACCCATAGTGTCGGTCATACCGTAAGATGCAGGACCTGCCGCCATATTGTCAGGGTGAAGAGTACGGCCTGTACCACCACCTGAAGCCACTGAGAAATATGGCTTGCCGGCAAGGATACGCTCCTTCTTATAAGTGCCTGCAACCGGGTGCTGGAAACGGGTAGGGTTGGTGGAGTTTCCTGTGATGGAAACATCAACTCCCTCGTGCCACATGATTGCAACGCCCTCACGAACGTCGTCTGCACCATAGCACTTTACCTTTGCACGCGGACCGTCGCTGTAGGCGATTTCACGAACCACCTCAAGCTTACCTGTGTAGTAGTCGAACTTTGTCTGAACGTATGTAAATCCGTTGATGCGGGAAATAATCTGAGCAGCGTCCTTTCCGAGACCGTTGAGGATGCAGCGGAGAGGCTCTTTACGAACTTTGTCTGCCTTTGCAGCAATTTTGATTGCTCCCTCAGCAGCAGCGAAAGACTCGTGTCCTGCGAGGAATGCGAAACATTTTGTCTCCTCGCGAAGAAGCATCGCTGCGAGGTTTCCGTGACCAAGACCAACCTTGCGGTCGTCAGCTACAGAACCGGGGATGCAGAATGCCTGGAGGCCGAGACCGATTGCCTCAGCAGCCTCAGCAGCGTTCTTGCAACCTTTCTTGATTGCGATTGCAGAGCCGACAACGTATGCCCACTTTGCGTTCTCGAAGCAGATTGGCTGGGTGTCTTCGCAGGTCTTGTAAGGATCGAGACCGAATTGGTCGCAAATCGCGTTGGCCTCTTCAATATCCTTGATACCGTTTTCGTTGAGGACAGCAAGTATCTGTTTGATACGACGATCCTGGCTTTCGAACTTAACTTCTCTTATCATTGTCTTTTCTCCTTATTCTTTACGTGGATCAATATACTTAACGGCACCAGCCTCCTTGGTGAAGCGTCCGTAAGAACCGGTCACCTGTTTGAGAGCCTCATTTGCGTCAACGCCCTTCTTTACGAGGTCCATAAATTTACCCATATGAACGAACTCATATCCGCAAATCTGGTCATCCTTGTCAAGAGCGAGAGTCTTGATGTAACCTTCTGCCATTTCGAGATAGCGAGGTCCTTTTGCAAGTGTTCCATAGAGCGTGCCTACCTGGCTGCGGAGTCCCTTTCCGAGGTCCTCAAGTCCGGCGCCAATCATAAGTCCGCCTTCGGAGAAAGCTGACTGGGTGCGTCCGTAGACAATCTGGAGGAAAAGTTCACGCATCGCGGTGTTGATTGCATCGCACACGAGGTCGGTGTTGAGAGCCTCGAGAATGGTCTTGCCCGGAAGAATCTCAGAAGCCATTGCGGCAGAGTGGGTCATTCCTGAGCATCCGATTGTCTCGACGAGAGCCTCTTGGATGATTCCGTCCTTCACGTTGAGCGTAAGCTTGCAGGCCCCCTGCTGAGGAGCGCACCAGCCGATACCATGTGTAAGGCCGGAGATATCGGTAACTTCTTTAGCTTTTACCCATTTTCCCTCTTCAGGAATTGGAGCGGGGCCATGATTCGGTCCCTTTGCAACGCAGCACATCTGCTGCACTTCGTGTGAATAAATCATAAAATTGTTTTATAATTGTTTAGCTTTTAATATCTTAAAATCCCAAAAGCATGCCGCAGAAAAGGATCTTCGCCCCACGGCACACAATCCGCTGCAAATTTAGATATTTTTTTACATTTTATAAAGTTTTTGTTTATCTTTGTTTGTGCATAAACGATTGTTTTTTCGTCCATTATGGGAAGAATTTTAAAAAAATCGGCAAAAAAAGAAAAATGAACTATAAAGTAGAAATCATAATAAAAGGACATATTCTCAATCCTTTCTGGAAATCACGGCTGGAACGCAGGCACAGAAGAGGCGAGGTGATAAGAAAAGCCGTCTGCCATGCTCTGGAGCCATACAACGAATTTATCCGCGAACTCCGCCCAAACCAGATGGAGGGCTCCCACGATTTTCCCGGAAATGATGTTGAAAATAGTGGAAATCCCAAGGGGATGGGAGAAAAGGAAAGAATCTTCAGCATTTGGCTTCAGGGCGAAGAAAATGCCCCGGAAATTGCAAAAGCCTGCTGGAAGAGCGCAAGAAAAAACTGTCCAGAGCCCCTTGTAATCCTGGACGAGAAAAGCATTCCCGAATGGATTGAACTGCCTGAACACATAATCCACAAACGGAAAGAAGGAAAGATAGGTCATGCCCATTATACCGACATCTGCAGGCTCGCCCTGCTGGTAAAATATGGAGGACTTTGGCTCGACGCGACGGACTATATCCCCGCCCCACTGCCCGCAGAACTATGGAAACGCGGATTCTTCGTCTATACAAGCGGCGAGGTGATAACCGGCAGCTACGCCGACATTCAGAACTGCTTCATACGCGCAAAGAAAGGAAACTTCCTCGCAAAAGCCTGGCTTGAACTCATTTACGAATATTGGAGAAGAGAAGACAGAGCCATGGACTATTTCATCCATCAGCTGCTTTTCATGATGCTGGTTGAGAACAACGAGGCTGCGGCTGAAGAGTTCAGAAAGATGCCGAAAATCGACAATGACGCCGCACACGAACTCTGGTTCGTCCACAGGGATGAGCCATACAGCCCGGAACTCTGGAAGGAGGTGACTCGGAAAGCCATGTTCCAGAAAACGGAATACAGGTCGGGGTCGGCAAACTCGCCTGCGCCCGGGACAATGGCCTGGCACCTTATAAAATCATCACATTAGACTACAGGAACCTTAGACAAGGGTAATCCCATGAGTCTCATGACCTTATATGGCTTGTAGCTGTGCGGCTCATAGCGGATTGAGAACAGGAACTCAAGCGCTTCCGTAACGAAATGCAGCGGTTTTTTCTCGTAAAAGCACAGAGTGCCATAGCGGTATCTGCGGCCGACAAGATTTGCAAGGCTGAGTCTTCCCCCATAAATGGACTCTGCCTTTCTTACAATGTCAGGAATCGATGAATCCGTAGCATATTTGACTGCAAGCCAATAGCAGGAAAGGAAAAAACGGGCCTGGAGATTGAGGGCACGGGCCTTCGGAAGATTACGGTCGAAAAAGTCGGCAACTGCAACGAATGCCGTCAGATGGTCGATTGAGTGCACCGTCCCCCTGAAAGTCTGATCCATTGTCGAGCCGGCATGCCTTATATATGTGTAGAGCTGACGGCTTATGCAATATACATTCTTTGCAACGGAAAGATATTGCCGCGAGAACTGAAAGTCCTCATAGCGGATGTGCTCAAAACGGATATTGTATTCGTCGATTATCGAACGGCGGAAAAACTTGTTGCTCACGGAACTGTCTGCCTCACAGATAATTTCATCCGTAACAGGACAAAGTCCGTCCGTCTTCACCGAATAGTATTCACTGTCCTGGCTGCAGGATTCGGCATCTGTATCCGTCACGACTTTCATGGAAAAATGCACCATGTCAGGATTATTTTCCTCTATGGCCTTCATTGCGGTTTCGTAAGCATCCTCAACGAGCAGGTCGTCAGAGTCAGGAAAAGTCAGCCACGGAGCCGTGGAGGCTTCTATTCCCGCATTTCGGGCAGCACCCTGCCCAGCATTTTTCTGGCTGATGACTCTGATTCGGGAATCCTCGGCCGCAAGAGACCGAAGAATCTGCTCAGATGAATCCGTCGAACCATCGTTCACACAGATTATCTCCAGATTACGGTATGTCTGCTCCATAACGCTGCGCAAAGACCTCTCAAGATACTTCGCAGAGTTATAGACGGGGATGATTACCGATATTTTCTCAGATAGTTCCATAATATAATACCTTCCTTTCCACTTTAAACAGCCTATATAGATGCAGGTCTTCGGAAAAAGTTGCAAAGATACCTCAATTTTCAACAATTTATTGCCAAATACTCTCAAACTCTGTTCGATTTGGGTTATATGGTTTTATTTTTATAAATTTGCGAACATTTATACAAATTAAAAATCAATCTGATACACTTATATCTATAATGGGAAACACATCAGACATAGAGAAAAATCCCGCGATATCCATTCTGGTACCATGCTGCAATGTCGAAAAATATCTTGACCAATGCCTCGAATCCATTGTGACTCAGACATTCGACGACTTGGAAATCATCTGCATCAACGACGGAAGTAAAGACGGGACGCTCGGAATCATACAGAAATTCGCGGAACGTGACAGCAGAATCGTCGTCATCGACAAACCCAACAGCGGATATGGAGCGAGCATGAATATGGGGCTCGACCGTGCGAGGGGCAAATATGTCGGAATCGTCGAATCTGACGACTATATCGAGAAAAACATGTTCCAAAGGCTGTACGAAACTGCTGAAAAATATAATCTCGACTATGTCAGATGCCTTTTCAAGACAATAAACGAAGTCACGGGCGAAAGCGAGTTCGTGAATTTCGAAGACTGCGGGCTCTACAGATGCGGCGAGGTGTTCAAGCCTCTGGAACAGAAATACATATTCTACATTCAGCCGTCTATCTGGGCCGGACTGTACCGCAGGGACCTTCTGGACAACAACGGAATCAGATTTCTCGAAACCCCGGGAGCAAGCTATCAGGACACGGCATTCGCATTCAAAGTCTACTGCATGACGCAGAGGATGATGGTGATAAGAGAATACCTCCACAACTATCGTATCAACCCTAATTCCTCGGTCAGCTCGACAGGAAAGGTATTCTGCGTCTGCGAAGAGGAAGCGGAAATCAGAAGGTTCGCAGATAGTCACGGTCTCAGCAAGAAGCTTGGCCCCGTAATGGCGATGCGGGCATTCGGCAGCTATAAATGGAACTATAAGAGGCTGGCATACAAGCAGAAAAGGGAGTTCATCCGCCAATGGTCAAAAGAAGCCAAGCAATGGTTCGCAAACGGAGAGATGACAAAGGACGTATTCTCAAGCGGACGGCGTTTCCGCCTGTGGATGGTGGCTCATTGCCCTTGGGTCTACTATTTCTCAAAACAAGTTTAGTATGAAAAACTCAAGCAAAGAATATGACTATCTGATTGTCGGCGCGGGACTTTATGGCGCCTGTTTCGCATATTTCGCAAAACAGAACGGGAAGAAATGTCTGGTCATCGACAAAAGGCAGCACCTCGGAGGCAATCTCTATTGCGAAGAAGTCGAGGGGATAAATGTCCATAAATACGGAGCACATATTTTCCACACCTCCGACCGGAAGATATGGAACTTCGTAAATTCGCTGGTGGAATTCAACAATTATGTAAACTCGCCGGTCGCGAACTACAAGGGGCAGCTCTACAACCTTCCCTTCAACATGAACACCTTCAACAAGCTCTGGGGAGTCGTAACCCCCGAGGAGGCTCAGGCAAAGATTCAGAGCCAAAGGGAGGAGGCCGGAATCACAGAGCCACGCAATCTTGAAGAGCAGGCTATTTCACTGATAGGCAAGGACATATACGAGATTCTGATAAAGGGATACACCCAGAAGCAGTGGGGGCGTAAATGTACGGAACTTCCGGCGTCAATTATCAGAAGGCTGCCTGTCCGTTTCACATTCGACAACAACTACTTCAACGACACCTTCCAGGGAGTGCCCGTCGGAGGATATAACAAGTTGATTGACAAGATGCTCGAAGGCACAGAATGCCGCACCGGAGTCGACTATTTCGACGACAGGGAACATTGGAACTCGTTGGCGGAAAAACTCGTTTTCACAGGACCTGTGGACAGATATTTCGACTATAGATTCGGAAAACTGGAGTACAGAACGGTAAGGTTCGAGCATTCTGTTCTTGACTGCGAAAACTATCAGGGAGTGGCTGTGATGAACTACACCGATGCCGAGACCCCATGGACCAGAATCATCGAGCACAAGCATTTCGAATTCGGCAAGCAGTCTAAGACAGTGATTTCCAAAGAGTTCTCATCCGAATGGAAGGACGGCAGCGAGCCATACTACCCTATCAATGACCAGAGGAACAACTCCTTGTATCTCAAATACAAAGAACTTGCGGACAAGGAAACCGGAGTGATTTTCGGAGGCAGGCTCGCCGAGTACAAATATTACGACATGCACCATGTCATCGGGAAAGTAATGGAGTGCGAAGAGTTCAGAATCTGATGGTTTCGGCATCCCTTTTGACATTTCGATGAAAACTCAAGGGCATACGAGAATTGTGAGTGGATATGAACATTATCAAGACTGATATAGAAGGAGTTGTAATCATCGAACCGAAGGTTTTCGGAGACAGCAGGGGATATTTTTTCGAGTCATACTCGCAGAGGGACTTCAATTCTCTGGTGGGTGAGGTCAATTTCGTGCAGGACAACGAAAGCAAGTCCTGCTATGGGGTGATTCGCGGGCTCCATTTCCAGAAGCCCCCTTTTGAGCAGAGCAAACTTGTGAGAGTGGTGAAAGGCAAGGTGCTTGACGTGGCGGTGGACATCCGAGAGGGCTCCCCTACCTTCGGGAAACATGTGGCCGTCGAACTCTCGGAAGAGAACCACAGGCAGCTTTTCATACCGAAAGGATTTGCCCACGGATTCTCTGTTCTGTCGGAAGAGGCTGTGTTTCAATATAAATGTGACAATTTTTATGCTCCGGAGTATGAAGGGGCTATTGCCTGGGATGATCCGGCTTTGGGGATTGACTGGAGGATTCCAGTGGATAAGGTTATTATATCCGAGAAGGATAAGAAAAATGGACGGGGCGAATAAAAAGCGGTCATCCCCTTTTATCCAAGAAAGAATTGGTTTTAAAACTGGGAGTATATAGATTATGAAAGGCATAGTTCTCGCAGGAGGCTCCGGCACGCGGCTCTATCCCATAACAAAGGGAGTGAGCAAGCAGATGCTTCCGATTTTTGACAAGCCGATGATTTACTACCCGATCTCGACGCTCATGCGTGCGGGAATACGGGAGATATTGATAATATCCACCCCGCTCGACCTGCCGGGATTCAAAAGGCTTCTCGGCGACGGGAGCGACTACGGAGTGAAGTTCAGCTATGCGGAGCAGCCCTCTCCGGACGGGCTCGCGCAGGCGTTCATAATCGGAGAAGAGTTCATCGGTGACGACAGCGTCTGCCTCGTGCTCGGAGACAACATCTTCCACGGCAACGGATTCGGGGAACTGTTGCTCTCTGCGGTCTCGGATGCGGAAAACGATGGCAAGGCGACGGTATTCGGCTACTGGGTGTCCGATCCACAGAGATACGGGGTGGCGGAGTTTGACAGGAATGGAAAGTGTCTTTCCATTGAGGAGAAGCCCGAGCATCCGAAGTCAAACTACGCTGTGGTCGGACTCTATTTCTACCCGAACAAAGTTGTGGAAATCGCAAAAGGAATCACTCCCTCGGCACGCGGCGAACTGGAAATTACAACCGTGAACCAGCGGTTTCTTGAGGATGGGACGCTGAAGGTCCGCTCTCTCGGACGCGGATTCGCGTGGCTCGACACCGGCACTCACGACAGCCTTTCCGAAGCGTCAACATTCATCGAGGTCATCGAGAAGAGGCAGGGGCTGAAAATCGGCTGCCTCGAAGAAATCGCCTACCGAAAGGGCTGGATTGACGAGGCGAAGATGCGCGAGGTGGTGGCGCCGATGATGAAGAACGAATATGGCCGCTACCTTCTCCGGGTCATCGATGAGGTGAAGCAGAGAGGGGACTTCAATCTGGACTGAAATATTTGCGAATCTTGAATTATGAACATACTTGTGACAGGAGCCAACGGTCAGTTGGGCAATGAGATGCGCATAGTCGCAAAAGAGAGCGGCGACAGATATGTGTTCACGGACGTCGTGATGCCGGAGGGCGTCGAGACTACGTTTTTGGACATAACGGACCTGGGTGCGGTAAGATGCGCGGTGAAGGAATATGGGATTGAGGCCATCGTGAATTGTGCGGCATACACAAACGTTGACGCTGCGGAGTCGAACTTTGAAACGGCGGAGCGGTTGAACGCCGTTGCTCCGGAGAATCTCGCCATGGCGATGAAGGAGGTCGGAGGGTTTATGGTGCAGATTTCCACGGACTATGTGTTCGGGAAGGATCCATACAATGTGCCGTGCCGGGAGGAGCAGAGGGGAACGCCTACGGGAGTGTACGGACTCACAAAACTCCACGGAGAGGAGCGGATTCGGGCAGTCGGCGGAGACTGGGTGATTCTGCGTACCGCGTGGCTCTACTCTGAATTCGGGAAGAATTTCTGCAAGACGATGATGGCGCTCACCGCCTCCAAACCCGAAATTAAGGTGGTCTTCGACCAGGCGGGAACTCCGACCTACGCGCTGGATTTGGCAAGGGCGATTGAGGCCGTGCTTTCGGACTGGAAGGAAGAACGCCTTAGCGGGAACGGAAGCACAGACGGAGGGAAGGCTGCGGCAGATACTCCGGCATCATATTCAAAGACAGGTATTTATCATTTCAGCAACGAGGGTGTGTGCTCATGGTTCGATTTCGCGAAGATGACTGCGGAATATGCCGGAAACACCGGTTGCGACGTGCTCCCCTGCCACAGCGACGAGTTTCCGAGTCCGGTGAAGCGTCCGCCATATTCCGTTCTCGACAAGACGAAGATTAAAGATACATTCGGCCTGAAGATACCTTATTGGACGGATTCGCTCAAACGGTGCATCGCAAACCTTTTGCAAACCGAATGAGGATATAAAAACATATCGAAAACACTAAGGACATGTCAAGCACAGCCAAAACAATAATGATAACGGGAGGCGCCGGGTTCATCGGAAACCACGTAGTGCGACTTTTCGTCAATAAATATCCTGAATATAAGATAATTAATGTTGACAAACTGACCTACGCCGGCAATCTCGCCAATCTGCGTGACGTCGAAGGTCGTCCCAACTACAGATTCGTGAGGATGGACATCTGCGACTTCGAAGGGATATGCGGTCTGATGAGAGAGGAACACATTGACGGCATCATTCACCTCGCGGCAGAAAGTCATGTGGACCGGTCCATAAAAGATCCTTTCACATTCGCAAGAACTAATGTCATGGGCACGCTGGCGTTGCTTCAGGCGACAAAGCTCTATTGGGAATCGCTCTCTGAAGGCTACGAAGGCAAGCTTTTCTACCACATTTCAACGGATGAGGTCTACGGGGCGCTCGCGATGACTCACCCGGAAGGCATAGAACCGCCGTTTTCGACAAAGGCGTCATCGGACAGCCACCATCTCGCATATGGTGAAGATTTTTTCCGCGAGACGACGAAGTATAACCCGCACTCACCATATTCCGCATCCAAGGCATCGTCAGACCATTTCGTACGCGCGTTCCACGACACCTACGGCATGCCGACGATCGTTACCAACTGCTCGAACAACTATGGCCCCTATCAGTTTCCGGAGAAACTCATACCCCTGTTCATCAACAACATACGTCACCGCCGGCCGCTCCCGGTCTACGGAAAGGGAGAAAATGTGCGTGACTGGCTCTTCGTCGAGGACCATGCGAGGGCGATTGATCTGATTTTTCATCGCGGGCGAGTGGCCGAAACCTACAACATCGGAGGTTTCAACGAATGGAAGAACATTGACATCATAAAGGTGGTCATCAACACGGTGGACCGGCTGCTCGGACGCGCCGAGGGCGAGGACATGAATCTCATAACATATGTCACCGACCGCCTCGGACACGATGCCCGCTATGCCATCGACTCCACGAAACTCCAGAGGGAACTCGGCTGGGAACCATCGCTGCAGTTCGAGGAGGGCATCGAGAAGACAGTGAGGTGGTACCTCGACAACCAGGAATGGATGGACAATGTCACTTCAGGCGACTACCTACGCTACTACGAACAGATGTACTCACAAAGATAACACATTGTACAACAACATACTCAATATCAAATTCAGAAATTCCAAGAGAAAATCACCATAGATTTTTGAATAAGATTTTTGAGGATAGATGATTTTTGGAAGAGGGAGCATACCGGGAGTATGTGACCGATGAGAAAAAACATATAGACCAAAAAGATATTCAAAACAATGAATTTCAAGATTGTATCGGATTATAAGCCTTCCGGTGACCAGCCGGGGGCGATTGACGGGATATGCAAAGCTCTGAAACAGGGTGTGGACGCGGTGACGCTACTAGGCGTAACGGGGTCGGGAAAGACATTCACGATGGCTAACGTGATTGAAAGACTCCAGCGGCCGGCGCTCATTCTCAGCCACAACAAGACCCTCGCTGCCCAACTCTACGGAGAGTTCAAGTCGTTCTTTCCGAACAATGCCGTCGAATACTTCGTCTCCTACTACGACTACTACCAGCCGGAGGCATATATTCCCACGACCGACACCTATATAGAAAAGGATCTGAGCATCAATGACGAAATCGAGAAACTTCGTCTGAGCGCAGCGTCTGCCCTGATGTCCGGACGGCGGGATGTGATTGTGATTTCCAGCGTCTCCTGCCTCTATGGCATCGGAAATCCGGAAGACTTTCATTCACAGACCGTTGTAGTGAAGCGCGGCGAGCAGAGAAGTCTTACGAGGCTGCTCTATCAGCTTGTGGATGCGCTCTATTCGAGGACGGAGACCGATTTTAAGAGAGGAACATTCAGGGTGCGCGGAGACACGGTGGATGTGTGCATAGGATATGGTGATGACGCGGTGCGCATCGAGTTTTTCGGTGACGAGGTGGACAGGATTACGGTGATTGACCCTGTTTCGGGGGCGACGATTCAGGAGATTGACGAGATTTCGATATACCCGGCAAACAATTTTGTGACGACGAAGGAACGCTCGGCGAAGGCGGTGAGCATGATTCAGGACGACCTGAAGCAGAGGTACGACCAGTTGATGGAATATGGCAAGGGGATGGAGGCCAAGAGGCTGAAACAGAGGGTGGAATATGACCTTGAGATGATTAAGGAGATGGGATATTGTCCAGGCATCGAGAACTATTCGCGCTACTTCGACGGCCGAAAGGAGGGGATGCGCCCGTTCTGTCTGATGGACTATTTTCCGAAAGATTTCATCACTTTCATCGACGAGAGCCATGTGACTATTCCGCAGATACGCGCGATGTACGGAGGCGACCATTCGAGGAAGGAGGTGCTGATTGACTACGGTTTCCGACTTCCGGCCGCCGCAGACAACCGCCCGCTGAAGTTCGACGAGTTCGAAGCACTTGCCGGACAGAAGGTCTTTGTGAGCGCGACCCCGGCGGAGTATGAGCTGGAGAAGTCGGAAGGCCTTGTGGTAGAGCAGGTTGTGCGGCCTACGGGGCTGCTTGACCCGCCGATTGAGGTGCGTCCGACGGAGAATCAGGTGGATGACCTGCTTGAGGAGATAAGGGTTCGCGCCGAGGCCGACGAGAGGGTGCTCGTGACGACGCTCACTAAGAGGATGGCTGAGGAGCTTGAGAAATATTTTACGAACATGGGCGTGCGCTGCCGCTACATCCACTCTGACGTGGATACGATGGAGCGCGTGGAAATCATCGAGGATTTCAAGAACGGCCTGTTCGACGTGCTCGTGGGCGTGAACCTCCTCAGGGAGGGGCTCGACATCCCTACAGTTTCGCTCGTGGCGATTCTCGATGCGGACAAGGAGGGGTTCCTACGCTCCGGAAGGGCGCTGACCCAGACTGCCGGCAGGGCCGCGAGAAATGTGAATGGTCTGGTGATAATGTATGCCGACACAATCACGAAGTCGATGCAGGAGACGATCTACGAGACTGACCGCCGGCGCACGAAGCAGATGGAGTACAATAAACTGCACGGAATTGTTCCTAAGCAGGTGGCGGTGAAGAGCAATGCGCTGGCAAATGTGTATGGCGGGGAGAAATCCGGAAAGGCGGTGGCGTTCGGTGGCGTTGGTAGCTTCGGGGGTGCTACCGGTGTCGGTGGCACTGCGGTCAGAGGGCAGTCCGGAGGGTCGGACGGGCATGGCCGCGTGAGTGCTGCGAACTCCTATGACGACCCGCAGTACATCCCGAGTCCTTCCGACCTCGGCAAGGGAAAGATTACCGTAGGCTTCGGCCACGACGCCGCCCGCGAGTCCAACAGCGCGTTCGTTGACGGCTACCTCCAGGCCGACCTCGCTGCTGTTCTTCAGGACCCTGTCATCCGTTCTATGTCACGCTCACAGGTTGAGAAGGCGGTTGAGACCGCAAAGACCAATATGAAGAAGGCTTCGGCCGAGCTGGACTTCCAGGCGGCGGCGAGGTTTCGCGACGAGATGTGGGCTCTGCAACAGTACCTTAAAGTCTGGAGGGACGGGGACGGAGAGGCATAAGGACGCATCTGCTGCGTTGGATGTTTTGCTGGTTTTTTTGTTTTTATTGAAACGGATTAGGCACGGGAGTTGCACACGTAGCAATATCCTGGACATCAGGACGTTGTGTATGTAACATTTAAACCACAAAGCTTATGGCCACAAAGGACTCAAAGTACGAATGCCTTCGCTGCGGATGGATTTACGACCCGGCTGAAGGTGACCCCGAAGGCGGCATAGCCCCCGGAACTCCATTCAAAGACATCCCGAACAATTGGAAATGCCCGGTCTGCGGAGCCTCCAAATCTGACTTCGCCGAGTACCCTGAAAACTAACGGGTCTTAACACTTACAGAAAGAGACGCTGGCCCCAAAGTCCCGAAGGGACCGCACCGGAGGCGCGAAATACCCCCAATAGGGGTCGCAGACGTCAGTCTGCGGGGGTTAGGAAGTCCGTAGGAGGGTGAACAGAAGACTTTTTGTTCACCCTCTCTTTTTGTGAATTATAGTTTTCAGCCGGTTCTTTTGAGTCACACACCGAATCAACAATTTATCATCCAACGGAATCGAACTCTGGTGCAAATCCATCGAATTCCGGAAAAATTGCATTAAAGGAAATTAGTAAAAAAGGTTTTCTCTTTGGCAATTATTCTTAACTTTGCAACAGCAGTAAATTTTACACCCGTAAAAAATAGAAAAAGTATGAAATTCTTTGGTAGACAAGAACAGATTGCGGAACTGTGGGAAATGAAGACACGCTCTTATGAGAACCATTCGATGCTTACTGTCGTAACCGGAAGAAGGCGCATCGGGAAGACAACACTCATCAGCAAGGCTATGGGTGACGCATGTTATGTCTATTTTTTCGTGGGAAAAAAGAATGAGACCGTATTATGTGCAGAATTTGCAGCTGAGATGCGTCGGAAGCTCGGAATTTTCGTACCGGAAGGCATCAGAATGTTCAAAGACATATTTTCCATCTTGATGCAAGAAGGAATGAGGCGCAAATACACCGTCGTCATCGACGAGTTTCAGAACTTCGGAGACGTCAATCCTTCCATATTCTCGGACATTCAGAACAATTGGGATCAATTTCGCCTAAAAACTCATATTAATCTGATTGTCAGCGGCTCCATATATTCACTCATGACAAAGCTCTTCAAAGACAAGAAGGAACCGCTGTACGGAAGAGACGACAAAACAATCAAACTACATCCATTCGGACCATCTGTTCTGAAAGAAATAATGGCAGAATACGCTCCCGACTACACGAATGACGACCTTCTGGCACTATATGCCTACACAGGTGGTGTTCCAAAATACATTGAACTCCTCGTTGATTCCGATGCCCTGTCCAAGGAAAAAATGATAAACTACATATGCCAGGCGGACTCCCCTTTCATTGAAGAAGGTAGAAAGCTTCTCATTCAGGAGTTCGGCCGGAAATACGGGACATACTTTTCCATTCTGGAAGCCATAGCAGAAGGTCACAACACCCAGGCGGACATAGCGTCATATCTCGGAGAAAAAAGCATTGGCGGCCAGCTGACAAAGCTCGAGGAAACCTACAATCTCATAGAGAAGATGCGGCCAATCTGGGCTGGGGCGAAAACCCAAACCGTTCGCTTCGAAATCAGCGACATATTCCTCCGCTTCTGGTTCCGCTACATCGAGAAGAACGAAATGATGATTGAGATCGGACAGTTCCCTCTTCTTAAAGAAGTGATGAACAGCGACTTCGCAACCTACACAGGAGACAGCTTGGAACGGTATTTCAGAGCGAAAATGATTGAAAGTATGGAATACTGTGCAATAGGCAGGTGGTGGGACTCCAAGGGTTACAACGACGCCAAAGGAAATCACCAGCAATGCGAGATCGACATCGTTGCGGTGCGCGCGGACAACAAATGCGTCGAACTGATTGAAGTAAAAAGGAATCCTGAGAAATATAACGCTGTACTAATGAAAGAAAAGGTTGCGTTTTTCGCCAAAAAGGAAAAACGCCTGAACCGCTACCACAAAGTTATCCGCTGCCTGTCTATGGAGGATATGTAGCCCCATTTTCTTTTCAAAATTTCTCGGAAATGGGACAAAAGGGGACGGTGTGGAACAAGAGCGCGACAATAATTATTTTTCAGGAGTTTTATTCACGTTATTTTGAGAGCTGATCTACTCTTAACGACGCAATGTACTTATTTTCAATTTCTTGCAGAGTTTTATCGTAGGATTCAATCTCTTTCTTCACATCATTTACCTCCGGGATACTGCAGTCGAGTTCGTTCAGCTGCCGTTCTGCTTCAGCAAGGCTTGCCCGACTCTCCTGAAACTCGGAAATCACGTTTCCGATTCCAGATGCAGCATGAAATGCCGTTTTCAGAGCATAGCCTGCCGGATTTGTAAGGTCTTTGATTGAATCCGGCATAAATGCCTTGCCAATGGTCTTTATGGCCTTTTCTGTGGCCATCGAGCTGTATTTCTTCCTTATCGGAGCTATGAGTTCAGCCTTGCGGATTTCAACAAGAACTCTACGGCATTTTGACAACAATCCGTGAAAAAGAATCGACGGGCCGATGACGGATGAATAAATGTCGAAGAGGTTGAATGTGTCCTGCAGATTATCCTTGTAGTCATTCGTTTTCTTGAGGATGTCAGAGTTGTCCTTAGCCATTGACAAGGTCTTCTTAAGAAAGTCGGCCTGCGCCTGAGCTGTCGCGAGAGGGTTCCTGACCTCGACCACCGTGCCGCTATCCGTCGAAAACACAGCCGCGACGCCCCTTATGCAATCGGCAAGGTCCTCCCCTGCCTGCCGGGCGAGCTCTCCTGCCTCGTCATTTTTTCTGTCCGTCAGATAATTTACCTTAAGACTGAGGAAGGAAAAAAGATTCTGAAGCATTGAGGCGAAAGCATCCTTTACATCCGCCTTCTGCACGTCATCAGCCGACGCCTCAAGAGCTCGGTTCAGCATATTCATGAGTCTGTCTATAGGCACCCGAACCATTACCGGCGAGTTTATGACGGACAGAATCAGGACCTGAGCCTTCACGAGCTCGGAATAAGGTCCGGAGACCTTGCCGGTCAGACCTTCAAACCATCTGCACATTCCATCAAGAGTGCCTATAATTGTCTTCCCGTCCTCCATATAAAGTCCGGAACTGATTTCTTCCTCGCGGGACTTCTTTTCAGCCTTCGCCAGTTCCCGCTGCGTCCGCTCGTCATTCCACTCGCTGACCTTTGCGCTCAGCCCCTCCGAAGCATCAGAAATGGCGGCACCTGTAGCCTCCACAGCCTTTTGAGCCGTACTCGCGACCTTCTGGGCGCTTTCTGTCAGTTTTTTGAATAATATGGTCATAAATCATTGTTTAAAACCAGTTAAACATTTTCTCTTAGAGTTTTCCAGTTCAGATTCCCAAGAGCTCACACACCATATAAACTATCAAGGCGACAACTGCAATGATGCCACCTATCAGGTAAATCAGTGTATCAAGACAGGACTGCTTACCTTTTAGAACATTGGGTATATCCATAGTGAAAAAGCTCTTGATAAGTCTTACAACCACAACTATCACCAAGAGTATTCCTCCAATTACTAAAATCCAGGTCGGCATTTTGCTCATTTCCGAGCCCTCTCTCTTGCAAGATTCGCCTTTGCCATATCTATTTGCCTCTTAATAGACTCCATCGTCCTATCATGCGAGGCAGCATGGTCAATTTTCGACTTACGATACGAGGCCTTAGAAGAAGGTGATGACGCATTTTTTATATAGCCTGCATAACGTTCATTATCCTTCTTTTTAGCTTCCCTTTCTTTTGCAAGCCTTGCCCTAAGGTCAATCAATAGTTTTTTGTAATACTCCACACTCATATCATTCAGTTTTAAGTAATTACGTAGAATTGGCAATCGGAGGCACGTAAACGCGCCTCCGACCGAAAAATATTCTTAGTCCTTTGCTGCAGCACACAGAGTTTTTGCATTGTCAGCAAGTTTAGTGTCGTCGGCATTTGCAACCTGAACACCAATACCCCAGTTTTCTGCAAACTCATCCTCAAACCTGCCTACGGTCTTATTGCCTTTAACAGAAAGTTCGCCACCTTTGGCACCTTCTGCACGAATTGAGGCGAGGGTTGCGGCATCGTCAGCCATACGTCCCTTGCACGAAACGCTCATATAAACACGAAGTGATGAACCGAAAGCTTTTTTAAATTCAGCTTTAAGTTTGCGTACAGTTGTACGACCATTGATTTTAAGTTCTGCCATAATTTTAGAATTTAGTTATTAACTATAATGAACTCTGTTCGACGATTAAGTTCCCGATTATCAGGATCTACAGGCTCGCTACTGCCTTTCCCCTCATAGGTAAGCCTTGATCTGTCAACGCCTTGAGAAACAAGGAAATCAACAGCAGCCTTCGCGCGATTCTCGGAAAGTCTCTGATTGTAATCAGCATTTCCCTCATCGGAAGTATGTCCTTTAATAAGAAGTTGCAATTGTGGATTTTTAATCATAACATTTGCCAAATCATGTAATGCGAATTTTGCATTATCATTTAGTTCATACGAACCGACCTTAAATTGAGCCGCATTGAAATCCTTTGCTATATCTTCAACCTGCTGGACGTAGACCGTATCAATTTTCACTACAGTCACAGTATCTTTCTGAACCACAGTCAATGTGTCACGTTGAACTACAGTTATAACTTCTGGCTCTTTTTTCCACCTCATCAAGAAAAGCGCAAGCAACAGGATAATTATTAGAAGTGCAGCTAAAATCCATATCCAAGACTTAGACTTTTTCTTTGTCTGGGGCATCGGCTTTATGGTTGTAACCTTTGGAGTTTCTGTTTTGACAAACTCCAATGAATATCCACCCTTTTTCCCAAAGCCCTTATCTGCCGCATCCATCTTGGCAACCTCAATTCCGTATTGTCGTGCATGAGCTACAAGTCTTTCATAACTTGGTTTCGTCCACATTGAAACCACGGCAACTTTCTGCCCGTTCTGCATTGTAAGAAGGCAGTCTTCATCCGCGAAATATCCGTTCCAATTGATATTGTCCATCTGAGACTTTATCTCTTCTAATGTCTTGAAATTAGACTTGACACCGGAATCCGGATTAAGAGAATCTGGGAAAGCCCGCTTAAGTTCATCCAATGTCGTCTTAGGATACAACTCCATATAGGCATGCATTATTCCCAATGCAGTCCTATTTTGAGCCTTGCCATATACTTTTACTTTTGTTTCCATACCGCAACACTATTTCCCATTCACAAAATCTACTAATTTGCTACCAAACTGCCTGGTAGTCCATGAGGCCTCATACTCAAAGCCTGTTTTTTCGGAAATCTCACGCAGAGCCTCCTTTGTGTTTTCGTATGTACGGAAAACCTCTATATGATTCTTCTCGTCCTTAGTTACGACATAGTTCCCCACATTAGCCATCTTGCCATCACCATATTCCTTTACGATTTTGGCACCGAACTGCTGAGTAGTCCACTGAGAGTCATATTCAAATCCCTGTTTTTCGGCTATTTCACGCAATGCTCCTTTTACATTTTCATAAATACGATACACTTCAATCGCGCCATCGTCATTAACTGTAATGGTGTATTCACCACACCTTGCTGTTTTTTTTGCCATAATGATTATTGTTTATTGGTTAAATATTATTCTTATAATTTGTGATTCTTCTCAATCTGAGATTTTAGAAATCACCGTCAAACTACCAAAGAAGAGTTATAGCCATTTAGTCTAGTTGTTATTAATTACAAAAAAGGACACGAACATCGTTGTTCTTGTCCTCTTATCAGGTCTTAGACTACCCTCCTTATGAACAAGCAACAATGCTCGTGTCCTGATATCGGGTATGAGACCATATACCAATACCTATGGACACAAGCGTTGTCACTGTCCGCCGATAAGGAACCAAAGTGTCTAAGTTTGATAAGAAGGCGGAAACGTTGAAACGCTCTATGTCAATGTTTTGTTTTCCCCGTTAGTGAGGGAAAGCAAACAAATATATATAAAAGTTCCAACATTACAAAACATAATGTCAATGAATTGCGAAAACGAAGGATTTTGGCCATCGTTTTTATTGGGATTGCAAAGTTCCGCAATGTGGGGCAAACGAAGAAAGATTCCGTAGTCCTTGTTAGTCCATAATTTAGAAATATGACAAAATGTGAATAATTATCGGCACTATTTCACTTTCTTTCCTATTAAAGCCTTTAATATACTCCCGCCAATCTTTCTTTCAAGGCCCTGTTTTGTCATAGGAATTTCAATTGCTCTACTGAGCTTCTGCTTAAGTGCGCTTATCCCCACTGCTCTTTTCCAAGAGAATGATAATCCAGGAATTTTCATACAACTTTATATTAATCTTTATACAATCGAACGTAGTATTTCTCTGACAAAGGACAAACAATTCTGCAATTCGGAGAATATAGTATATTCGTCTCTTTTGTGCGCATTGTAGTAACCGCAACCGACATTACATACTGGTATTTTCAAACCTCTCATCTTCAATTCTACAACATCAGTCTTCCCGCCTCTAACCATTTCATATCCGTATTTATGAAGTAGGTGTTGAGGGATGAAATCATATTCGCATAAAACAATTTCTCCCTTCCCAATGGACACAACATCAGAACAACCTTTACGATCACATTCCAAGATGTATTTTACATTATCAAAAAAGGAGAGGTTACAAGCCCTTGCACCACGACATCCGGCAAGTTCTCCGGAGCGTTCTTCTTGGACGAACAATGCAACCTTCAGAACCGGTTCAGTATGTAACAGATTAATTATGATCCATAGTCCGTTTTTGTCATCAGCACCGCATCCTACGCGATTCCATTGTCTATCTACAGTAAATATTTTATCTCCATAAATGACAACTTCTTTTTCGCATGGAGTGTGAATCTCATCAAGATGCGCAGCCACGCAAGGATAAACATCTGCCATTCCCTTTGTAATAAAGAGATTACCGGCATCATCGAAATCGATACTCAATTCCACATCACTAACATAATCAAGCACAAAGGACTTCATTTTTTCCTCCGCACCCGATTTCGAACAGATGGCATACAATTGTTTCAATAGATTCATTCAATCATATTCTCATGCAAGTTAACTTATTGTGTGTCCCTCGTATGCAATCCCCTTAATTTTAAGTTCAGGATCTATTTCATTGCATGCTTCAGGCATTATATGTTTCTTTAAAATCTCTGCCATTGTTTGAGCAATCTTGATTCTGCGAGAATCCCAGAACATACAACTCCAAGCAATCCTAATCATTAATCCATTAACCGACCCTGCATTTGAAAGTTTTCTAATAAACAGATTCTGATTCGTGCTATCATGGTATTTCTGACAATCTGCCTTGATGTCATATTCGGTTTCAAGGCTACTCTCCAAATCTTCAAGCATTAGTTTTGCCTTCGTTTTGTCGTGTATTACAACTGTCGGAGCCTCTATGTTGGAATCGCCCTTTTTACCCCCATAAGTAAAATGGATTTGAGTGGGTAACTCTGGCTCACTTGCTCCACTTGCTGCAAGAAGAGCCACCACCCAACTACCTTCTCTAACAGACAACTTTTCAATATCAGAAAGATATTCATTCAAGCCAGGAGCATCATAGGTGCAGTTATAGAACGATTTGTACGGACTCAACTCACCTATTTCTCTGCTGACATAATTAAAACCTCCTATTTTGGCAAAATAATAAGAATAAGCCCCGATTACAGGATCAATAAGGCTTGAAGGTGAAACGATAGTGATTTTAGAACCACGGTCAATCATACAGCCATACGGGCGATTAATAATAAAATGTTCAATTGCAAGTTTATCCATTGGCCTATTATCAACCGGAACTGTGGCCGCGATATTTATTATCCTAAAATCTTGCGAATGCTCAACGGCTTCTATTATTTCGTTCTGAGTCATTCTCATTCTGGCTATAATATCTTGAATGCTGAGATTTAGTGGTGCCACCTGTAGGCGCGTATATCGACACATCTTGCGTTCAAAAGCAAGATGAATTCTCTTTTTGTTTTCTTCTATTGCTATATTATGATTATCTGCATCCATCACCTCAGTAAATGCTGAGCCGATAAGACCGGCAGGGACCGCGAAGATTGCAATTCCAAGAATACCAATTGCACACGCAATCAATCTTCCCACGAACGAGATTGGCGGTGTGTCAGCGAATCCGCCCGGGTCTCCAATATATTGTGCAAATGCCCAAAGAACAGATGTCCAACCATTATTATAAACATCCGGCTGAGCATCATGTTCAACAAAGAACAATATGAATGAAAAAATCAGTGTCACAATAACAAGGAACTGGAGCGACACAACCATTTCCTGCTTCTTGGCTCTAATCGCTCGCGAGAGGATGCTGAAAGCCTTCATATATCTAAAGATACGAAGCAAACGGGCAATTCTCAAAGCTTTGAGTGCTGAATATGGAATTTTTACGACAAAATGCAGATAGAATGGATATGTTGACAAAATATCAATCAAACCATAAAACGAGAAACAATATCTGACTCGCCCCCAGAACCCCTTATATTTAGGATCCAAAAGATCTGCACACCATATTCGTAACGAAACTTCAATTGTGAAGAAAATGGTCGTAAAGTAGTCAATAAAGTTCAACCAATCTCCATATTTCTCCACAACTCCTTCATAGGTTGATAGGAAAACCTCAAGTGTTGATAAAACAATGAGACCTATAATTGTATAATCCACATAGTTTTGCCACTGTTTGGTATGCAAATCATCATCAAATATCCTATTCAGCTTCTCTCTAAACCGCTCAATTTTTTCATTCATAAGATATATTCTTATCACTAATCTGATATCATATACTCGGTAATTGTCTTCTTATTTAATTGAGCCATCTTTTCGATTTCAAAGTCTTCTCCACCCACTTTGAATGCTCCCCATATATAAGAATCTACTTGGCGATACGTAAAATTCTGCAGATCAAACTGTTCCATAAAGTATCTGTAAATCTCGACAAAAAAGTTATATTGCTTCAGATTTTTAGCGAACTCCCCTTTTGTAAAGGCATTCGGTTTCTTTGATTTTCTTGGAGTTAACTCATACTTCGGGAGCAAACCCTTTTCAAAAAAACTAACTAAAGTATCTGCGACAATGCTGTCGTAAATAGGATAGAGTTTTGGTTGATGATAAGCACAATACTTAGTCGCAAATGAGTAATTATATCTTGTGATATCTTTAAGTTTCAATGTCGCGATTTCATTAATTAGGCTGATATCTCCTTCAGCAAGACGAGTATCAATATTTTTGATATTAACGATATTCGCAGCCATTGCATTAGTTGCTTGAATACCTGTAGAATAGAACAGATTCAATAGTTTCACCTTAACTTCTACAGCATCCTTAACCCGATGATCCGGGTATTCTTTCAGAAGAGACATAAGCAAATTCTCCTGGATGCGATATGACTTCATATTTTGGTATGCCTGCAATACCGATTCTGCATCTTTCCTTAATGAAATCCCCTTAGTTTGAAGTTTCTGTGCCCTAATGCGTCCGTTAATTGCCGATTTAGCCATAATATATTAAATCTAAACGAATTAGTATTCGAAGATTTTAAAATTCGCCACGAGCCGCCTGACCAATGGTAATACCATTTGGTACGAGTTTGGCACCTTTCTTAATTTGGACAGTCACGCCGAAATTTTTATCAAATAGTTTTTCGGCATCACCGACTTTCATACTACCCTTAATCTTCATGCCATCCGCTTTAGTATCAACTGTCTTACTGGTTTTGTCATTGAGTTGCTTAAGAGTAAGCGCACCATCTGCAATCTGCCTTCCTTTATAGAATACGAGTTCAACACCGAAAACTTTTTCAAATTCCGATGAAATGGTTTTTAATTTTTTCTGAGGAGCGACAGTAAACTCTGCTTTAGTGAAATTGTCCTTAATTTTGTCGATAAGTCCCATAATAAAAGTATTATTAGTTTTTAGAAAATATATTGTTCCCTAGTCAAGTTATTTAGCATAAAATAGTTACGCATACAAAAAAGGACACGAACATCGTTGTTCTTGTCCTCTTATCAGGTCTTAGACTACCCTCCTTATGAACAAGCAACAATGCTCGTGTCCTGATATCGGGTATGAGACCATATACCAATACCTATGGACACAAGCGTTGTCACTGTCCGCCGATAAGGAACCAAAGTGTCTAAGTTTGATAAGAAGGCGGAAACGTTGAAACGCTCTATGTCTTTGCTCCACACACATTTCGGACGGCGAAGCACACAAAGATATAAAGAATTTCCAACATTCTATCCAACAGTGTCAATGAATTACAAAAATTTGGAACTCTCGCCAGTACACCGCGACATCATTTCCAATTGCAAAGTTCCGCAATGTGGGGCAAACGGAGAAAGATTCAGCAGTCCTTGTTAGTCCATAATTTGGAAATATCGGGGAATGGGGATAATTTTGCGCTGTGAGGGAATAGTAATTTCATAGAAAATGGCGATGAATAACGAATCAGTGGAAATTGTTGAACTGCGGAAGAAAATCGAGGAGTCGGTCGGACGGGTGATGCATACGCCGGCGGACTTCGACTTCCTCAGCGGAGCCATATGGGAAAGGATACGAGAATATATCAGTCCGACTACGCTGAAGAGGACCTGGGGATATCTGGACGGAGTGAAGAACATACGGTCCTCGACGCTTGAGACTCTTGCCCGTTTCGCCGGATTCAAAAGTTGGGACAACTATCTGGCAGAAAGGAGGTTTGCACAGGAACAGAACTCCGCAGTCGTTTCAGAGGGCGTCATCGAGGCGGCTCGGTTGGCGGAGGGTGATGTCGTGGAGGTGGAATGGAAACCGGACAGGAGAGTGCGGCTTAGGCATCTCGGAGGCTGCAGGTTCGAAGTTGTGGAGTCCGTCAACTCGCATCTTGATGTCGGAGACACGGCCTCGGTGATGCTGTTCGTGCTCGGGGAGCCGCTGCTTCTTAGCGGGCTGAGCCATAGGGGCAAGACGGGGCTTACCTATCTCTGCGGCGGGAAAGGCGGGTTAATACACCTCTATCTTACCATATTGGTTGATGAAAACGCGGATAGGGCTCCCGAACTCCGCTAACTTTCTGTTTGCAATCTCAATAAACTCAATTTTAAGCTGCGACTGAGTAATCAAGGTCTGATACAAGTCACGTTTCTGATTTTCCGTCATAGGGTACTTCCTTGCGTACTTGTCATATAGGCGCTGGTGATATGTGGCAGTGTCGCCGTCATACTTCAAGATAAAGGCAGTACAACGGTTTTCCGCCTCCGCTTCGCTATGGCTAAGCCTCATTGCATCACACATCTCACGATAGAACTGTGCATATTCTGCAAGCGCGGCAGATTTTATTTTTTCATACGCCTCATCTTCTTTACGAGCCTTTGTCCATTCAGCATGTTCTGCCTCAAACTGCGAGACCCGTTCATCAAAATCAGCGACTTTCTGCTCGTACTGTCTTAGGTTATCATCCAGAGCCGCGACCTTCTGACGATAGGTAACAACGGCAAAGACTCCTCCAGCAATGAACAGCAAAAGCAATATGATTCCGCAGGCAATGGCGGGAATATGCGCACGACGGATTTCGGAACGGATTTCCCCAACATTCGCATATCTTTTCTTCGGGTTGGAAGCGGAAGCCTTGCGAGCTATGCGGGAATACACTCCTCCCAGGCGAAACAACGGAAGGATGCGACCGAAAGAATATATGTCTGCACGAACATCCGTATAGCCGCCGACAGATGCGGTATTTCCCGCCACAGGTTCTTCGTTTCTGGCATTGCCGGCACCTCCAAGTTGCTCCGGAGCAGAGAATCCCTCCGTTCCGGCCGGCTGTTTCAGAATCGCATAGCGGTCAGCGTCGGAAAGTCCGAAATCGATAATCTTCACATCGGCCCCGTTGTCCGTAATCAGAATGTTCGACGGCTTGAGGTCGCGGTGAACCACACCCTGCAAATGGAAATATGCAATTGCATCCAGAATCTGCCCGACTGCCCTGCGCCGTGCCTTCTTTGATGCGGTCGGAAGCCACTCGTCAAGACGTGCGCCTTGCACATATTCCTGCACGATGCAGTCGCCCAGTTCCAAGTCGTGCACAAAGTCGTATGTCCGCACGACATTCGGATGCTCCAGAGGGAAGCCGAGTTCAAACACCTTCTTCAGAAGTTCACGATGAAGATAGTCGGAGGCGAACTGCCCCGAAAGGGCCTTCAGCTTGAACCACTTGCCCAAACGCTTAGCCTTCACGAGAATATACATCCCGTGTTCGGCAATCAGGGAGCGCTCTGTAAAGACCTCAGAGATTAGAGGCGTGTCGTTTGGAACGATACCGGATATGCTGCTTTCCATAGACTGTAAGTTTATAATGAAAAAGTGACAAAGCCTACGGGCGGAAGGGTTGTCGCCCGATGATGGAACGGCCGAGGGTGAGTTCGTCGGCGTATTCGAGGTCGTCGCCGAAGCCCAGGCCGCGTGCGAGGGAGGTGACTTTCACATTGAATTGGGAAATCTGCCGATAGATGTAGAATGAGGTGGTTTCGCCTTCGACGTCGCCGCTCAGGGCAAGGATAAGTTCGAGGGTGCCGGAGTCATATTTCGAGACCCTTTCCACCAGTTCGCGGATTGTCAGGTCAGAGGGCCCTATGCCGTTGATTGGGGAAATCACGCCGCCAAGGACGTGGTAGAGACCGTGATACTGCCCCGTTGCCTCTATGCTCATAACGTCGCGCACCGACTGGACCACGCAGATTGTGCCCCTGTCGCGGGTTTTGTCCGAGCAGATGGAGCAGATGTCCGTGTCCGAAATCATACGGCACTCGCGGCAATACTTCACATTGTCTCGCAATGCGGAAATCGCCTCAGTGAAATGGTGGACATTCTCCTGTGGCTGCTTCAGAAGATACATCGCAAGACGAAGGGCACTCCTCCGACCGATGCCAGGAAGAGTGCCTATTGCTTCGACTGCGTTTTCCAGCAGTTTTGACGGATAATTGCCGTTCATAAAATCGCTGTTGTACGCGCCGCACGGAAATCGCACCGTACAGCACTAGTGATTTACTTGCAGGCCATTGCAGCGATGGCGATGCTGTTGAGCTTGGTGTCAATGCTGTCGCCACGGCTTGAAAGAACGCAAGGAACCTTGGCTCCTACTGCCATACCTGCCTGCTTCACGCCGACTGCAAGCTTTGAATTTGCCTTGTAGAAGACATTTGCAGACTCGATGTTCGGGAAGAGAAGGCAGTCGGCGTCGCCGGCAACCGGGCTCTTGAGACCCTTAATCTGAACTGACTCCATATCAATTGCAACATCCAAGGCGAGCGGACCGTCAGCCACGCAACCTTTGATTTCGCCTCTGTCGACCTTTTTCGCAAGCACGGCAGCCTCCACGCAGGCAGGCATACCCTCAAGCATCTGCTCGGTCGCAGCGATGATAGCCACCTTCGGAGTCTCGATACCCATAGAATGAGCCGCATTCACGAGGTAGTTGAGTTCCGCCTTCTTCTGCTTGATGTCCGGAGCCGGAATCACAGCCATGTCGCTGAGGAAGATGAGTTTGTGGTAATTAGGATTCTCGAGCACTGCCACGTGACTGAGCACAGCCTTCGGAGGAAGGATGCCGGTCTCCTTGTTGAGGATTGCACGAAGGTATTTGTCTGTAGAACAGAGACCCTTCATAAGGAAGTCTCCATAGCCCTCGCGTACCATTGTAACAGCCTGTGCGATGGCCTTGAGCTCAACCGGATTGTGCTCAACAGTGAATTTTGTGACATCGATGCCGGTTTTCTCACAAACGTCGTTTATGAGAGCTGTATCGCCCACGAGAGTCGCCTCAATCAGTCCGAGGTCAATCGCCTTTGATGCTGCTGCGATTGTGTGTTCATCCACACCCCACGCAACAATCATCCTCTTTTTTGCTCCGCGTGAGGCAAGCTCGGCGAAAATGTGTTCAAATTTTGTAAACATATTGATTTGATTAAGATTACCAGATTATTTTTTAACGATTACTAATTAAATAAAAAAAAACTATCCCGACAACGCAGCAATTCGCCTTTTGTTAAATTTGACTGAGGACAATGTGCATCGTATCACGAGCAATCATCAGCTCCTCATTTGTCGCAATCACAGCAACCTTCACTTTCGAGTCAGGAAGCGAAATCAGCATTTCGTCAGCCTTCTCGCCGGCATTCGCGTCATAGTCGAACTTCAGACCGAGATAGGTCAGGTTCTCGCACACGCGACGACGAAGGCGTGAGTTGTTCTCGCCGATTCCACCGGTGAAGACGATGAGGTCCACTCCGTTCATCGCAGCGGTGTAGGCTCCGATGAGCTTTGTGATGTCGTAAGTGAGCTTTTTGAGAGTGAGCTTTGCCCTGCGGTCGCCACCGTTTGCGGCCTCGTTGAGGTCACGGGCGTCGGAAGATATGCCTGAAAGTCCCTGAAAACCTGACTTCTTATTGAGAACCGTGCTCATCTGAGCCGGAGTGAAGCCCTCCTTGTCCATAAGGTAGGTCACGATGTCAGGGTCTATATTTCCGCAACGTGTACCCATAATCATTCCCTCAAGCGGGGTGAATCCCATAGAAGTGTCAACTGACTTACCGTTCTGGACCGCAGTCACGGAGCTTCCGTTGCCGAGATGGCAGGTGATGATACGGCTGTCGTTAAGGTCGAGTCCGGCAAAAGCTGCGCCCTTTGCGCTGACATACTTGTGGCTCGTTCCGTGGAATCCGTAACGACGTATGCGGTATTTTTCGTAATACTCATAAGGAAGCGCGTACATGTAGGCGTAGTCAGGCATTGTCTGGTGAAATGCGGTGTCGAAGACTGCGACCTGCGGAACGGACGGAAGCGCCTTCGTTACGGCATCGATTCCGAGGAGATTTGCCGGATTGTGGAGCGGGGCAATCTCGCAGCACTTGCGAATCTGTGAAACCACCTTGTCCGTCACGAGGGCACTGCAGAAAAACTCCTCTCCGCCATGCACCACGCGGTGTCCCACAGCCTCGATGTCGTCAAGAGAGCCAAGACATCCATATTCCTTGTCAAGCAGCGCGTCAAGCACGGCCTGAATGCCAACGGTGTGGTCCTGAATAGGCATTTCTCGCACAAGTTTCTCCTTTCCGGCAGCCTGATGCTTGAGACATCCGACCTCAAGGCCGATGCGCTCGACGAGTCCCTTCGCGAGAAGATCATAGACATCGTCGTTCTTCATGTCCAGCAGCTGATACTTCAGAGACGAGCTGCCGCAGTTGAGCACTAAAATAATCATGTCGATTTATTTTATTATAAATTATTGTTTTCAGCGTTTTCGTGGTCATTTCACACTAAAATCGAAACGACGCGGCAAAGTTAGCACTTTTATTCGTAAATTCGCAGCGACTTGGGAATTATACATTCGGGCAAAGGCGAAGACCCGCCGTTTATCCGGATGGAGGTGTTATTGATAATGGTATGAACACGCCCAAGGTCCACAGGATTGAAATTTTCGCGCTTCCCTTTCTCGTCGGGACAGTCGCCGCCATGGCGTTTCCACACTCTTTGCGAATCGGAACATTCCTGCCTTCAGTCACACTCTTTCTTCTTTCGCTGGCAGTTTTACAGAATCTGCTGATATTCAAAAAATACGGTGCAGAGAACATACCGTCGCCACTTCTTTTTGCAACGCCAGCGCTGTGTGCAGCAGTATGCGTATTCCGTTGTGAGGCGACGTCGCTAAGCGGGGACGGTGCATCCTTTGTCTTCGGGAATATATCTGACTGTCTTTATGCCACTTGCAGGAAATTTCAGGGAGTCATCGACGACATCCCCATGACTGACAAAGAAAACAATGCCCTGCTCAAAGCCCTGCTCACGGGAGACCGCTCAGGTCTGTCAGTGCAAACAGCCAATGCCTTCAGAGATAGCGGTGCCGCGCACATCCTCGCCCTCTCCGGGCTGCATCTCGGCATCATCTACGGCATTGTCGTCAAAGCCTTTGCGATTCTCGGAAACTCACCGAAAGCAGTGAAGTCCCGCTCGCTGCTGACCATCGCAGCCACAGGAGTCTATTGTATCATGGTCGGTGCCGGACCATCCATCAGCCGAGCATTCCTATTCATTCTGTTAAGAGAATTTTCTGTCATCTCAGGGCGCTCCGCCACTCTCCGGGACACGCTCTGTGGAGCATTTGTCATCCAAATATGTCTCAATGCAAACGCCGTCCATTCCGTCAGTTTCCAACTTTCCTACCTCGCCATCGCCGGAATCGCCTACATCTATCCGCTCCTGCACGGCATTTTTCCGCAGGCCGGAATGAAGCACTCCCCCATCCGATGGATTTGGAACAGCGTGGCACTATCGACGGCCTGTCAACTCACCACCGGTCCAGCCGCATGGTTCTATTTCAATACATTCCCGAAGTATTTCATTCTCACGAATCTGATTTCCCTTCCACTGACCGGCATTCTCCTGCCGTCTTCACTCTTGACCGCACTTCTCTCCGCCCTCGGCATCTGTCCGTCCATGCTGGCTCGCGCCACGGAGTTCCTCGCCACAACCCTGCGTCAGTGCCTCGAAATCATTGCCGGGATGTGAGTGTCACTGACGGTCTGAGCGCCAGGTCTTCATCTGACCGTTTTCGTCGTAGATGAGTATGGCCTCGAGGTGGGGGTTGGAAAGGATGAACTTCTGTGCCTGTTCCAGTCCGACAACCATGCAGTATGTCGCGAAGGCATCGGCGTCGGTGGCGTTGCGGGTCGAGGACGGGTCGGAGGAAATCACCGTGGCGCTGAGGAGATTGTGCGCGACAGGAAGGCCGGTGCGCGGGTCTATGGTGTGGGCATATTTACGGCCGTCCTTCACATAGAACTTGCGGTAGTTTCCGGAAGTCACGATGCCGCAGGGAGCGGCAGGAAGTTTATACACATCCTGAATCGAAGACCCGGGCTCATAGTTGCCGTCAACCGGACTGTCAATCCCTATAGTCCAGTTCTTTCCGCTCGGGTTCACGCCCTGCCCGTACATTTCGCCGCCGACGTCAACGAGCATATTCTTTACGCCTATCTTCCGCAGATAGTCAGCGACGATGTCACTGCTGTAGCCCTGGGCTATAGCATTGAAATTTACCTTTTTACGAGATGCACAACGGGCTTTGGCTTCAGCGATGAGCTCTGGAGACGGAAGAGAGTCGCGGGTGAAACCGAAACCCCAGATGTCGAAAAGCGGAGCAGCCCACACGTTCACGGCATCGTCCGTCAGGGCCGCGTAGCGGTCGCCGAGCTCGCAAAGTTCAGTGAATATGCTGTCCTTCACGACATTCTCCCCGGCATTGAAACGGCTCAGGAGCGAGGACTTGTTGTATCCGGACACGGAGTTGTCCACAGCGGAAAGTATCGAATCTATCTTCTCCTTCACACATTCCGGCGTTTTTCCCGTCCCGTCGAGATCCGCCTTCACACTGTAGGTTCCGCCCTGTGCATATCCCGTAATCTGCACATATCCGTAACGGGCGGCACAGGAATTGAGAAGAACGACGGCCGCCGCCAGACATATAGCCCTCGACAATATGGTGTATCCATTCATATATTTCTGTATTTTGCGGCAAATTTAGGAATATTCGAGAAAAAATGTGCATATTTGTAAATTACAAGATTTGTAACTCTTAATAAAGAAACTATTATGGAAAAGAAGAAATTGTCAGTGACCGCCATCGTACTCATCGTTTTGGCCGTCATCGTTGTATGGGGCATCGGTGCCTACAACTCCCTCGTAAAGAATGAGGAAGGCGTGAAGAGCGCCTGGTCGCAGGTGGAGAATGTCTATCAGCGCAGGGCGGATTTGATTCCAAACCTTGTGGCGACGGTGAAAGGATATGCCACACATGAGTCGGCGACTCTGGAAGGAGTAGTTGAGGCGCGCGCAAAGGCGACTCAGATGACTGTCAATGTGGATGATCTCTCGGAAGAGAAGATTGCGGAGTTCCAAAAGGCGCAGGGCGAGCTCGGTTCAGCTCTCGGCAGACTCATGGCAATCACAGAGGCATATCCTGACCTGAAGGCAAATGAGAATTTCCGCGACCTGCAGGCGCAGCTTGAGGGCACAGAGAACAGGATTGCCGTCGAGAGAAAGGCTTACAACCAGGTAGCGCAGGAATACAACACATCCATCCGCGTGTTCCCGAGGAACATCATAGCTTCCGTGTTCGGATTCAAGGTAAAGGGATATTTCGAAGCAGAAGAAGGCGCACAGACAGCTCCGAAGGTGGAGTTCTAATTGACTGACGCTCAAGAAGAAAGGATTGGTATTTTAAGAAGAAAGAATGCATAAGTCAAAAGTCATAACTGCCGCACTCACCGCTCTGGCCTTGGCGTCCGTATTTTCCTGCAAAAAGGACAATAGCGAGACAACCCTGCCATCACTCAGCGGGACACTGAAGTTCAAGAAAATTCCGTCTTTCGTGAATCCGCAGGACGAGATAACGCTCACACTTAACGGCGTAACCCATCCGGACGGTGGAAAAATAGGCTATTCCATCACGATTGTTGAGGGGTACAAGACAACAAAGGACACGCTTGACGAGGGTGTAATGAGTCTTAAATATGTCTTCAGCAACAGAAAGTACTTCAAGGAAGACACGCTACGGACCGTGAGTGTCAGCGCCTCTGCATTTGCCGATGGCTACTACAGTTCCTCCACGGGCACGCAGAGCATTACTATCGTGAAGGGCGGAATGACCGAAGGGTCAATCAATTGGACTACTCCGCCGAGATTCGACGAGAGTTTTGGGTACGAGGGTATAAAGTATTACGCCAAGAAAAACGGTGACGCAACATGGCTGATGAGGAATGTCGCAAAAAAAGACAAGGGACTGCCTTATCAGAGCGCACCGGCGATGCTCGATGTCTTCGGAAGCTACCTGAACTGGGAGGACGCGAAGACAGCCTGCCCTACCGGCTACAGACTGACGACGGATGAGGATTGGGTGAACCTCGGCAAGAGCCTCGGAGTTACGGACGCAGAAGTCCACAAGACAATTGTCGGAGTCGCTCCTCAGCTGATGCTTGACGCGACGTTCAACTACGAACAGACGACACTCTGGACCTACTGGAAAGGGATGGACATCAGCAACAAGTCCGGCCTCAGTGTTCTTCCTACAGGTTGGGCGAATCTTGCCACGGGGCAGTTCAGCGGGGTGAAAGAATATGCCGTATTCTGGACAGCTGATTCATACAGCGACAGCGATGCTTATTGCCGCGTCATTTATGAAAGGTCGCAGGATGTGAGCATTGAGCTTCACGACAAGGAGTCCTTCGGGGCATCTGTCCGCTGCGTAAAAGAATAATCAGTCAAGCGGAGTGAAGACGAATCCTGATGGAATGGATTTTTCGTTATATGTGAAAAAATCGGATGACTTTGACTCCACGAATGTCATTGACGGGACAGCAATTGAAACGGCTGTCCCGTTTTTCATTGTAAGGTATATCTTTGTCAGCCGCTTTCCGTCGGGACTCCAACTGACATTCATTTCAGACTCTCCAGAACCGGCCGACGGGATGAGTTCATCAACAGAGACCGCTTCTTCCCGGACAATCTCTCCGGCAGCAGAATCTACAGTCCAGATGTGTTCTCCATTGCAGAAGATAGAATATCCGTCGCCCTCCACCCGAAAGAGTCCGCCATTCTGCCACCACAACTTTCCCACATAGCTTATCTTTGTGTTCTTCGGAGCGGAAACAGTCAGATTATAATCTGCACACACGCAGCCGTCCGAAGGCAATGATGCCAAAACATCTGCAACAGAAGTCGGTCTCTCTTGGGCAAAGGCAGAAAGAAACCCGCAGAGCACAAGGCTCAAAGACAATATAATTTGTTTAAACGTCCCGTTATCCATTTTGCGTTGTAAATGCTGTTATTATATTTTCCAGCTCCTCATAGTCGGAGACAAGCACCTGACGCGGACGCGAGCCCTCCTGCGGACCGACAATACCGGCGGCCTCAAGCTGGTCCATAATCTTTCCGGCACGAGCATATCCCAATCCGAGCTTACGCTGCAAATCGGAAGTCGAACCCTTCTGAGTGTTGACAACCATACGCGCCGCATCTCCGAAAAGGGAATCGATGTTAGAAATGTCTATCGGACCGGCCGAGGAGGAGTCGTCCTGACTTGGAGGGGTCGGGAGGTAGTATGGCGTGGTGTAGCACTCCTTGTAGCCGTTCTGAGCCTCAATGAACCTCGTGATGCGGTCTATTTCCTTCGTATCGACGAGCGCGCACTGGACACGTTCCATCTCCACTCCGGCATAGAAGAGCATATCTCCCCTTCCTATGAGACTCTCTGCTCCAGGAGAATCGAGAATTGTCTGGGAATCCACACGAGAGACCGTTCTAAAGGCGATCCTCATCGGGAAGTTAGTCTTGATGTCACCGGTGATGACATTGACTGACGGACGCTGTGTTGCGATGATGAGGTGGATGCCGGCCGCACGTCCCTTCTGTGCGAGACGGATGATGGCGGTCGATATGCCGCGGGCCATTGCCTTACCCTCAGAGCCGAAGCCGGAAGACATCGTGAGGTCAGCGAACTCATCGATAACGACCACTATATAAGGCAGATATTTATGCCCGTCGGTCGGCAGGAGCTTACGATCCTTGTATTTCTCGTTATAGTCTTTGAGCTTGTTTACTCCTGCAAGTGCGAGGAGCGCATAGCGGTCGTCCATCTCCACACAGAGCGAATTCAACACGTCAGCTGCGTCCTTGGCCTTCTTGATGATTGCATTCTCAGCCTCCTCTTCCTCAGAGCCGGCCGTCGGAAGAACGGCAAGATAGTGTTTGAGAAGGCGCTTGTAGGCAGTGAACTCGACCATTTTCGGGTCGACAAACACAAACTTGAGCTCGGAAGGATGCTTGGCATAGAGCAAGGAAGACACTATCACATTAAGCCCCACGGACTTACCCTGCTGAGTGGCACCCGCAACAAGAAGGTGTGGAGCCTGCGTGAGGTCAAACACCTTGACGTTCCTCGTTATTGTGCAGCCTATGGCAACAGGCAGTTCAGCCTTAGTGTCGCGGAAGGAGTTGTCGTTGAGCATGGCCTTGAGAGGCACCACGGACGACTTGCGGTTGGCAACCTCGATTCCGACGGCATCGTCAAGCTTCACGACACGGACTCCCTTTGCGCCGAGCGAGATTCCGATATCGCTCTCCACGGTCTTGATTGAGGCGAGTTTGACGCCCGGAGCCGGATAGACCTTGTAGAGAGTCACCGTAGGTCCGGCCTTGGCCGTGATGTTTTCGACCTTGATTCTGAAGTTCAGAAGCGTCTGACGTATACGGTTTATGAAATCCTGCTGTTCTTCGAGCGTGACGATGTTCTGCTTGTCGGCATAATCTTCGAGCAGGTCAAGAGACGGAAAGCGGTAGTTTTCCAACTCCATTCTATTGTCTATTCGAGGAAGTTCCTCCACGACATCGGTTGAAAACTTTCGGCCTGCCTCGGCCGTGTCTCCGCCACCGTCCGCTATCTCTGCGCCAGAAGCAGGCGTTCCTTCAGAAGCTCCGTCTCCAGAATCCGGACGCTCCGCAGTATGTTTCTGCTCTGTCGGGTCTGATGGCAAAACGTAGTTCCCAGAACGACCGATTTCCTCATACACACTGTCATCATTGCCTTGCTCGCCTTCGGTAGCGCCTTCGTGCAGCGGTGTGCCATTTTCCGGAAGTTCAACATCCTCTGCGGCCTCTACTGCAGCTGTCTCCTCGTCCGAGTCTTTATGTTTTTTCCTCCCGGTCCCAATCTGCGCGAACCACTGCGCGAACTTTCCGCTTGCGAACAGCAGCCAAATCACCACGAGGACAGCAAGGAACAGCCCCGTCCCGATTTTCCCGGAAAAGTTCTGACAAAGTCTGACAAATTCAGCCCCGGCAAAGCCACCGAGTCCGCCACCGAAACATGTGTCTGAACTGACCAGCCCGGAAAAATATGAAAGAACAAACGAAAACAGCGGTGCCGCCGTAATCATCAGCACCGACGGGCGAAGGAACTTCGAGTCAAGCCTCTGCATAAAAATCTTCACTGCAAGGACAGAAAGCAGTCCCGCGATGCAGAAGGCTGAAAGGCCGAAACATCCTCCGACCAAAAAACGCGACCATCTAAGGCCGAGTCGTGAGCCGGAGTTAGCCGGCATTTTGTCGGGATTGGAGATGTCGCCCCACGACACGATGCTGTAGTCGCTCTTCCATGTAAAAAGATAGGAAACGCAACTAAAAATCGTGAAAAGCGCAAACACGCCGACGACTAGACCGACGACGCGTGCAATCAGAGTTCTTGTCTGCGGGTCCATATTTCTGAAATATGAGACAATACGCCCGAACCGAAATTTCCTTTTCGTGTTTTCCTTCTGTTTTTCAGACAATGCCATTACCGATATTTCTTCTTGGTGTTATTGTTTTTTCGCTGGTTGTTGTTAGGCCGCTTAGGAGCCTGCCCAGGACGCAGATAGTTCGAATCGGCGCCGACACGTCCGAGCTGGATGCCCTCAGGGACATGAATCCGGTAGTCGGAAAGTTTCTCGATGTCCTGGAATATGGTCTCGTCGGCCACGCTGTCTTTGTTCCAGATGAGGTACTGGGTCCTCATGTAGATGGCGAGTGAGCGAATTACTGCCGTCTTCACATCGCCGTCTTCCATTCCGGCCACAAGGTCAATCATGCTTTCAATGTTGCGTCCGTACTGCGATGCACGTATAGGCTTTCTCTCCACCGAAGGCACTTCAGGACGAGCAAGCGCCTGCTCTGGGGTTGGAACCGGATAGGGTGCGTCGATGTCGAGTTCGTAGCCGGCAATGATGAACAGGTCGTCCCAAAGTTTATGGTCGAAGTTTTCCTGTTTGTGAACATCATAATTGATGAGTTCCATCGCCTTGATGACAGCCTTAGCCTGCTCGGAGCGTTTTTCCTTGTCCTCAATTTTCTTGAGGCTCTTAACCATCTCCAAAATGGAACGGCCATATTCCGGCTTCACAAGTCTCTCTTTTTCAGTGTTATAAACCAAAGTTCTCTTTTCTTCGTTGTTTTCCATATATCGAAATAAATACATTTTTTACCAAGAACCACACGCCATCAAAGAGACCTTCTTTTTCACAGCGTGCCAACCTGCAAAGATAGTCCCTGTTTCCCTTTTCTGCAAAATTATTTTTCGCTCCCGCCCTCTTTCCGACACGCCGCAAGCCTATTCCAAAACCTCTATGACTTTGTCGTCGGGAACGAACCAGAGGTAGCCGCGGACTAACCTATGCAGTCCAGCCATAACCCTGAGCAGCCATATCCACAAAATGCCTAAACAGCAAATTTACTTTGTCGTTGAACGAAACGCGGTCATAGCACTCCGGAAGATCATCGTTCAGTGCCTTCTTTATCAGGGCAAGAACTACAGTTCTCGGTTGCTCATCCTTATACCAGTCAACACCCATATCACGGCTCTTGGCGGCCAGAACTTTAATATACAAATTCTTAGATGCAAGAATAACCCTCTGTTCCTCAGCCTTGGTCAGTTTCTTATCGGCGATGAGCAAGTCGTAGATTTCAAGTTCCTCTTCGGTCAGTCCCATCTCAAATGAACGCGATTGCTCTGCTTTCATATCCTCAATGAGTTGCAAGAGTTTCTCGTAATAGTCTTCATTCTCACTTCCGCCAGAATTGTATCTGTCAATGATATTCTTATAACGCTGCGAAAACGAAACCCGAGTGCAATTCTTATTTATAAGTTGTTCGAGCGCACGTTCTATAAACATCCTCAAGTCATCTATTTCCAATGCCTTGTATGGTGTTGATTTTATCACATTCCGTAAGGAATCAACATCAAGCTTGCTCAGGTCTATCACCTTTCCCTGCCGGACGCCGTATTGACAACCCGGTTCTTCAAGTACGTTTTCCGACACAGCAGAAGCTGACACACTCCTGTCAAGAGTCTCGGACATACGAGCCTTTGCACGGGACAGTTTTTCATCGTCAACCCTATTGCAGAACAATCCGTTCAGATAGTTAAGCGGAGCGAAGTTCACGTTGCTCCAGCCTCGCTCAAATATTTCCGGCTTTGCAGCATCATACAGGTTCCCAAGCAGATTGGTCAGCACATTGAATCTATTCTTCCATTCGTCCTTCTCCAGAATCCGGTTATATGCCATACGAAGCATCTCAAGCTGCTCAAGTGTGTCCGTCTCCGCGACAATATCATCAATCACAATTCCGATTTGACGAAGGAAAGCCACGCACTCAACAATGCAGCCGTCAATGCCGGAAATGAGCTGTTCTATGTCCTTTGCCGGGAACTCTACATTCTCTCCTGACGATGCATAGTCAGCAAGAGCTCGCTGCATATACTTGAAAACATTGACATAATCCACAATTATTCCACAAGTCTTTCCCGGGCAGACACGATTGGCACGGGCGATGGCCTGCATCAAGGTATGTCCTTTCATCGGCTTGTCCAGATAAAGCGTCGAAAGCGAAGGAACATCAAAGCCAGTAAGCCACATAGAACAAACAAAAACGAGCCTAAATGGGTCATTCGGGTCTTTAAACCTGTCTTCGATGTCTTTGCCGCCCCTTATTTCCTTCATTTTCCGTCTATGCACAGTGATGTCGAGGTGCTGAGCAGCAAACTTCTCCTCCTCGCCGGCTTCCTCGCTGATGACGACAGCCATCTCTGTTCCATCCATATAGGCCAGAATCGAGTTCAGTCTGTCCCTCTCCTCTTGCGTCTTTGCCTCATTGCGCTCCTGCACAAGAAGTTTCATCTCCTCTTTCCAATATTTCTGAACCTTGTCGAACATTCTGATAACCGTGTATTTATCAACACTGATGACCATTCCCTTGCCGAGAAAGCCACGTCTCGGGAAATGATGCGCTATATCCTTGGCGATTTTCTCAAGACGACTGTCACGCTTTATGACCTCAAGAATACGAGAAGACGAATTCTCAAGAAGTTCCTGCTCGCGGTCATTGAGATTCTCATCCTCAACAATGTCAGCTATGTCCGTATCAAGCCAATCATTCGACAAACCCACTTCCGGAACACGCCTGGAATAATACAGCGGTCGTGTACTCCCGTCGTCTATGGCCTGAGCGAAATTATACTCTGAGACATAATCGCCGAACCATTGATTCGTCAGCCGTTTACTCCCGAGGAGCGGAGTGCCCGTGAAGGCGATATAGTTGGCGTTCGGCAATCCAGTATGCATATTCTCTGCAAGCTGTTTGTATTGAGTGCGGTGCGCCTCGTCAACCAAGACAAATATATCGTCGCGATTCGAGAGGAGAGGATATTTTTCTTTCTTGTCGTATTGAAATTTCTGAATGAGCGTGAACACCATCGGCTTATTTCCGGAAAGAAACTCACGTAGCTGCACGGCATTCTTCGGCTGGCATTCTTCTTTTGCTCCGATTGTTTCAGTCCTAACGAAAGTCTTGTGAATCTGAGCGTCAAGATCCTCGCGGTCCGTAACAACAAGGAATGTGAAATTCCCTATCAGTTTCCGACGCACCTTTCTCACAAACATAACCATTGAGTAGCTTTTACCAGAGCCTTGAGTATGCCAAAACACACCAAGTTTTCCGTCAAGTTTCCCACGGCGTTCTACATTGTCTATCAGATGGTTCACGCCGAGGTACTGATGATTCTTAGCTATAATCTTGGCGCGTTTTCTGTCAAACAGAATAAAATTTTCTATGTAGTCTATCAGCCGTTCCTTACGCAAGAGTCCATCCACAAGGTAAGTCACGCTCAAGCCATGCTCCTCTATACTTTCACGGTTAAGCGCCTCCTTCTCATCATCGACACGAAGCCACTCAAAGAAGTAATCATAATCGCTGTTCCAAGCCCCAACTTTTGTCTTCACACCATTGCTCAATACACATATCTGGTTGAATGCAAAGATGTTCGGAATATCCTTCCGGTAAGAGACAAGATTCTTGTTGTAGGATTCCTCTATTTTGACAGTTGAATTCTTCAGTTCGATGAACACCATCGGAAGGCCGTTCACGAATAGCAGGACATCGGGGCGGCGGTAGCGGTAGTGCCCTTTTATCCACATCTGATTGACACAGTGAAAACTGTTGTTCTGCGGATTCCCGAAATCGATAAGCCGAACGATGTCAAAGTCTTCTTTCCCGTCTCGCAAGACTTTCACATTGACTCCGTTCCGAATCTGTCCATAGAGTCTGTAATTCGTGTCAACCAAATCTGTTCCAGAGAAATCCCGTCTGAAATCCCGGACGATATCCTTCAGAATTTTCTCGTCTATCTGAGGATTCAGCCTTTTCAAAGAAGAAAGCAGGACATCCGGCAAGATGCACTCGGAAGAAGCGGAACGCCCCGTCCGCGACACATCATCCTGCGCCTCGGCACTCGGGTCGCACTCAATGCGCGTCCAACCATATTCCGGAAGTGCAAGTCTGTTGCAAATAGCCTGCTCAATGTCGTCTTCGCTGATGAATGATTTCATAATTGAATATCGTCTTGATTTTGATTTTGTAACCTATATGAATCCGATTGACCCCCGTTTTAAATTCAGCAGGCAATGCTTGCTGAATTTAAAACGGAGGAAATGTTTGATAAAACAACCGAACAACTGTTCTTGGCCATAACAAACACGATTAGTCCACATTTATACTCAACTTGCCGGACATCAGGCGCGGGAGGAGGAGGTCGCGCTGGCGGGCTAGATTGAAGCTCTGTATAGTTATTGTCCTAAGCGTCCTCTCAATATCTGTGGCTATATCATTAAAACGTCTTAATATAAAATTATCTGGAATCATTATTTTTTGTCTTACCAATTCATCCTTTGTCACGGAAGAAAAAATAGCTCCATTCCCGATAATATCTTCTTTTGAAAATCTGTATTTTAATGCCCATAAAAGAAACGCATCATTTCCCTTTTTTGAACAAATCGACGCAAGGCCACGACCTATAATAATGTCTTGTGTTGTAACATTTATACGGCCGACAGGTGCCCTAACACTGAAAATGATACTATTTGCTTTAGCAATTTTATTTCCTTCTGTACTAAACATTTCATTATGCAAATAAAAATAGCCATAACTCCCAACACCCTGATGAAATGGCATACCCAAGCCATCTTCATTATAATACTCTGATTTAGGGCTTTGTCCCATCGTTACATTTGCCACATCTCCTAAATGCCATTGATGCCACCCTTTCGGCAGTCCATTTTCCATAGGAACACTCTCGTGCCCTGGGAAGCGGAAACGCACAAACCATTCCTTATAAAGGTTCTCCGCCATCTTCTCCAGAATCCGAATGCGCTTGTTGTTATTCTCAATAAGTTTATCGTATGCCGACAAGATTGATGCGATACGCTGCTGTACCGACAAGTCAGTCTCTACAAGGAACTTGAACTTCGAGAACTTATTCTTGCTGATTATTGGCGTACCTGAGCCGGAGCCACCGCCAATCAGTTGAATATACGGCAGGTTATATCTCAACAGATATAGGATATACCTATAGTCATTCCCCTCATTTGGAATGATTGTGTTAATCTGCTGATTAGTTATTGAAGTCTTAACCGACAAACAAGATTTGCCTACCGTTGAACCGATGCAAGTAACGCACACACTATTGGACGGTATCACTGTCGTTTTCTGCCTTGATGCCCCTAATGCAGTTATATATCTTTCTGTTTCAGTCTGATAATATGTATCATAACCACTTACATCTGTCGGAGTTATAAAAGGTATATCCCCATCCCAATATTCCTTGACATCAGTTTTTGGTGTTTTTCCAGTTACTATTGTACCCAACTCGCCCAACGGCTTATAAACTCGTGTCATCGCCTACCCCTCCATATCATTCTGCTGTTGCAGGAATATCTCTTTCTGACGTTCAATTTCGCGACGCAGTTCTTCCTCCGACGGAAGATAGGTGAGATACTTGGCCTGAAACAAATGCTTGTTCTCTTTCAATATGGAGTACTTCGCCATATCGGAACTTGTCTTTGAGCACAGGATAAGACCTATGGTCGGGTTATCGCCTTCCGTCCGTTTCAGTTCATCATACATCCGAACATACATATCCATCTGTCCGACATCCTGATGTGTTATTTGAGTGGTCTTCAAGTCTATCAGCAAGAAACATTTAAGGATATAGTTGTAAAAGACAAGGTCTATGTAAAAATCCCCCATATCAGTATGTATATGCTGCTGCCGGGCGACAAAAGCATATCCCTTACCCAATTCCATGATGAATTTCTGAAGATGTGTAATGATGCTTCCCTCAAGCTGCGACTCCGAGAAATCAGAATTCCGTGCAAGGCCAAGAAATTCAGCGACAACGGGATTCTTTATAAACTCCAGTTTATCATTCTGCATAGATGCCGTCAACTTATGCATTTCATCCTCAACAACCCGCTTGTTCTGTGACTGAAGAAGCCTGTAGTAATATTGAGAGGCAATGTTTCTTCGCAGAGCCCGCACACTCCATGTCTCAACGAACGCTTCGTGAGCATACCAATTGCGAGCCGCATCATCATCGATATCCAATAACAAAAAATAATGAGTCCATGAAAGAATTTCAGATTTTCCAATCGGTGATTGGAAAATGTTAGGAAAAGCCTTATAGAACCTTACAAAATTATATAAGTAACTTTTAGTAAAGCCCTTGCCATACATTCCCGTCAGAGCCTCAGAGAGCCTTTTTATAATCTCGTTGCCATACTCGGCTCGCTTTTCACCATTTAGAATCTCGTCACTAATTCTCTTGCCAAGCAGCCAGTTCCGTTGAAGCATCGCAAGGTTTATTGACCTATACGCATTCTGCCGAGCCTGTTCTATTATGCTTTTTGCATCCGCAAGCAAATCACCGCTGTTACCATAAGATACGGCCAATTCTCCGTATACGCGCGCCACATCTTCATTGTTCTCATGACTCATATTCAAAGTTTTATCATTTACCATAGCTATCAATTCTCTATAAATCAACAAAAATTACACTGAAAGGATATCTGTCTCATGTGCCAATTCAGAAACATCTTTCGTTTGATATATCTTCAAATCATTCATTCCATATAGCATCGCCAGATTATTGTCGGATATCTGTTGTAGAGATCTTTTGATTTCAACTTTGGACGATTCATCCCGCGTAAAAATAGTAATCTTTTTCCGAACCGTATTACCTGGACTTGACTGTTGTCTGAAGAAAGAATTGAAGTATTGTCTGTCATTCACACCGAGCGAATGTCCGAATATTATTACCTCATCAGCTGTCTGCAAATCATACACAAGGGCCGGAGGTGCATATTGCGGGTCAAAGGACTTTTGCAGAAAGTCATAATTTGAGTCCATTCCCGCATAATCCTGTGTTCCAATTATAATGTTTCCTGATTCAACACTTCCGTGAACATAATGCACACATCCATCCAACATCTTATTGTATGGTGCAGGCAATGAAGTGTAGTTAAAAGTATATATATTCACATTATTCTCATCTTTAGGAAGATGGGCAATCTTAAACAATACTTTTAGTGCTACACTGTCATCATTCACCTGAGTTTCTGAAACTTGCTTAATATATTTGTTGAGACTATCTTTTATTCTATTGAGAGCTTCTTTATCACGCCAGCAGGCTGTTTCGCACAAATCAGACTGAAAAGGTATCATGTGTTGCGGTAATTTCAATGTTGGCTCTATGATAATCCCTTTTTTAATAAGACTTTCTATCTCTTTAGGATAACCATAATGTACTCCAAATTGAATCTTATAAGGTTCTATTACCTTCAAGCATTCACGTTCGCTGTCTGTAACACAATCATCAACATTACCGTCCCGTTCATACTTCTTATAATAATTCAGCAATTCGTTCTCAAAATCATACCACTTTACACCATCCAGGTTATTTCCACATTTAGAGTTCAAATACTTGATTAAAGGGGCAGGATAATCCTTGGGACAGAACTTAGACTCATAGAAATCCTTAAATGAAGTCTTAAACCCAAGATTCAAGTCAAATCCATTCCCTATGACAAGAACAATGTTTTTCATAATATTACTCGTTTTAGCATTAGAAAATTACTCTTCCTCCAGCCCTATAATTACAGTAGTCTCCATATTCATTTCTCTCCAAACAAATTTTTTAGGTTCATTTCTATCTCATTCTGAAGGTCAGAGGCTTCGGAATTCAGTTTTGAAAGCTCGCTATTTAGGGAGAGCATTTCAGTACGAAACTCATCTTCAGTCATACCGTCGTCCTCAATGACGACCCCGACATAGCGTCCGGCATTGAGGCTCCAGTCATTGTCTTCGATGCCGTCCTCTCCATCAATCTTCGCAACCCTACACAAGCCAACGACGTCGTGATATTTGCCGTCCGGCCATCTTGCGAGAAGCCAATCTGCGTCTGCCTGTCTGCCATTGGACCTATACTCTTCAACCAAAGCCCAGAATGCCTTGCTGTCTCCCTCATACAGTCTTGTGATGATGCCGAGATTCTTTATTTGCTCATCGCTGAACTTACGATGAGCACGGTCAACTTGCGTAAAAATGTTACGGGCATCAATGAAAAGAATTTCGTCCTTGTGGGGACGTGTTCTATTGAAGAACCAAAGAGTTGCCGGAAGCGTGACTGTGGAGAACATATTACTCGGAAGCGTAACCATCTGGCTTATGATACCGGCCTCTATCATCTTTTTGCGAATTTCAAGTTCACTGCCACCGGCATCGCTTGCAGAGTTCGCCATAACAAGCGCAGCCTTTCCTGTTTCATTAAGCGCCGTCGCAAAATAGCCTATCCAAAGATAGTTTGCATTAGGGACAGTCTCTTTCTTATCCCCTGACTTCTTTCCTCCGGCGGTCTTGTTACGCGGAATGCCGTATGTATTGAAACGGACATCATCAGCAACCTTATCGAACACCACCTCATCGACATTGAACGGAGGATTCGCCATCACATAGTCGAAATTGCCGAAAGCATTGTACGGGTCACTGTAAAAAGAATTAGCTTCTGTTATCTCACCACGAACATTGTTTAAAAGGAGGTTCATCTTGGCAAGCTTCACCGTATCGGGCTCTTTCTCAACTCCATAGCAACGAAAACGCATCATGTCCTGATTACTTGCGTTGTGCCTGTGCATATAACGGGCTGCTTGCACAAACATACCGCCGGAACCGCAGGCCGGGTCAAGAAATTTCTTGTCACCCGTGACAGGATGAAGAACCTCGACCATATACTGAACGACAGATGCCGGTGTGTAGAATACGCCACCACCCTGTCCTTCCGCCAAGGCAAAATTCCCGAGAAAATATTCATAAATATGCCCGAAGACATCTATGTCCGCGCTCTCCGGTATGTCTTTGAAAACTCTCACAATCCTGCTCAACAGTTCAGGCTCTTCTTCCGGAACCAACTGCCCATAAACTTCTTTCGGAAGCACTCCCGCCATACGAGGGTTTTCCGTTTCAATGGCCTCCATAGCCTGCTTCACGAGCACGGCCTTGTCTGCGTCGTCCGGAGCATCGTTTATGAAATCAAAGTACGCACACTCAGGAAGATAAAACCCACATTTCTCAATGGAAATTTCCTTATAGCTACGTTCCATCCGTGAACCGTTGTATCTATTATATTCTTCGTCAATATCCGCCTTGTGCTGCTTGAAAAGTACGTCGGCGTAACGGAGAAATATGAGTCCGAGTATAGGCTGTCCGTATTTGTTTGGAGCCAGATGCGCTCCAGCACGTAGCATATCCGCAGAATGCCACAATTTATCCTGAAGGTTTTTAAGTTCCGTGTCTGTCATTTGATTCGTTTCTTTTTAACGTATAAAGATACGCATTATAAAGGACTTATGCTGCACATAAGTAAAAAATAAAACTTTGCGTCCTCCATTTTGAACCCTCAGAAACTATTTACTCCAAGGGCTGTAGGACAAGATGGGCGCGACCGCTTATTATTCGTCCAAAACCTCGAAGACTTTGTCGTCGGGAACGAACCAGAGGTAGCCGCGGACGGTGGCGTAGCCGAGGGAACGGTAAGTTTCCATGTAGGAGCGGACTTGGTCGAGATAGGAAGGGTGAGGGCGGCCGAATTTGTAGTCGATGATGAGGACTTCGCCGTTTCTGATGCTGACGCGGTCCGGGCGCAGGGACTCACCCTCTGCCGTTGCGAGAGGACGCTCGTTAAGAACTTCGTCCGGCGATTCGCTGAACCAGCCGCGGGACTGGGCGTCGAGAATGCGACGGGAGAGAAGACTGAAGGCCTCATCTGCTTGAAGGGCAGTTAGTTCGCCGGAGTCAACGGCTTTGTCGATGGCGGGTTTTAGGTCTTCAGGAACAACCACTGAGGAGAGGATGTTGTGAAGGACTATACCACGGAGACGGCGGGATGCATCGGGGCCTACGGTGCCGTCGGACGAGAAGAAGTCGGCAGCGTCGTGGTCTATACGAAGACGCGAGGAGTCTGTAGTAAAGGAAGGATAGCCGCTTTGGAGGACGCTCTGAGAGAAGTCCTTGCGGTAGGCCTTGGCCTTTTTGCCTGCATTGCGGAATTCGAGGTCGGAATCTCCGCAGAACTTTCCGGCGATATAGTCGACGCCCCAGTCGGACTCAGCGACGGCGAAACTGATAGTCCCGGATGCTCCTGCAGCATGGGCAGTTTCACCGATGGAGTCCACCGAGCCATCAAGTCCGGAGATATTGCCGGAGTGTTCAAGTGCAAAGGCCATAAGGGCATCGGAAGCTGTATTTATGGTGCCCTCCTTGTTGAAAGCGGATGAAGTGCCACCGCAGATGATGTGCAGGCCTCGGGACGGGCGGGTCATCGCGACATACATAAGATTCAGTGCATCAATGCACTGATATAGCCTTTCGCGGTTATAGACAGGGGCGAAATAGGTCTGGGCGCTGGCGGAAGAAATCATCGGCTTGAAGATGCCTTCCTTTATGGCATTGTCGAAATCCATAACCGCCTTATTCTCGGAAGAAGAAGGGACAGACGGTTCGGCCCATACATTTCCAGAACGGAAGAACTTTATATCCTCGAAATATGGAATTATGATGTAGGGAAACTCCAATCCTTTGGACTTGTGTATCGTGATTATGCGAACGGCGTCCGTGGATGCGGGGGAAGCTATCTTGACCGGAGAGGCGGCATTTTTCTCGTCCCATGCGCGGAGGAACTCCTTGAGCTGGTTGCCGTTTCGTGACACCCAGGACTGCATCCAGTCCATAAAAGCTTGGATGTAGAGAGCATGGGATTCCACAAGATGGGCATCATTTTCCCGCATGCTGCGGATTATGTCCTCTGCAAGGTCGATGAGGGACGACTGCCCGACAGCATGGAAGCCGAGAGATGCGGCGAGATAGCCAGAAGCCTTATTCTCCGGGTTCTCCACAGAAGAGAGCACTGAGACGAGACGGCGGACGACAATAGAGTTGTTCACTGTAAGAGAATCATCCGAAATCACCGGTACTCCCCTATCCATCAGCGCATTGGCAATCCGTTCTCCAGGGGCGTTATTGCGGACGATGACAGCGATGTCCCCATATTCCACCCCCTTATCATCATGAAGTTCAATGACCTGCCGCACGGTCCTCTCCAACACCTTGTCCATTTTCTCCGCGCCATTGCCATCTCCTGCATCTCCGGACTTGCCGCCTTTGGAAGCCGCGAAACAAAGGTGAACTTCACCAAGCTTCCCCTTGCGGGCTGCCGCCTGACGGATATCGGCATAGATACCAGAAATGATTTTCCCGACATCTTCCCCAGCAGTGGCCTTAAAGTCCCCGGCGAGGCGGTCACGCAGAAATTCAAAGAAGAGGTCGTTAAACTCCACAATATTCTCTTCCGTTCTGTAATTGGTTGAAAGAGCTGGTTTTCCGTCCTTTCCAAGAAGTTCGCGACTGTCCGGGAACTCCTTTGCGACCTCTGAGTTGAGAAGACTCCAGTCCGACTGCCGCCAGCGGTAGATGCTCTGCTTGACGTCGCCCACGATGAGATTGTCATTGCCGTTGGAATCGCTCTCGTGCAGCAGCGGGCGAAAATTATCCCACTGAACCACGGAGGTATCCTGAAACTCGTCGAGAAGAAAATGCTCATAGCGAACGCCTGTCTTCTCATAGACAAAAGGCACGTCAGAGCCGTCGATGATGCGGTTGAGAAGACCATTTGAATCCTCAAGACACAGGATGTTGCGGTCCTTGAGAAGACCGTTGAAAGCCTCCGAAAGTTCGCGGGATATGCCGAATCCGTAAATCATGTCCCTAATCTGGAGCGCTGTACTGTAGGCCCGGTAATATGGAGACGCACCGCCGCACTCTGCAGCGGAAGAAGCCTCGTCGCAGGTCGCGGACGATGCAAAGTCAAAAAAGAGCCCGATGAAGTTCCGTGCCGCGCTTTCGAAGTCAGAGGGCAGCAGGGCAGCCTTGGAGGCATTAGCCTTTGCGAACATCGCCTCGCGATTAGTGATTTTGTCGCAGAACCCTGGTTTTGGAGGTTTAATGGAATCCCGCGCCGTCACCGACGCATAGCCGTTCAAGGCACAGGCGAATTTTCTCGTGGTCTCGGAGGGATGGACTCCGGCTGCAGCAAATTTCGCCAACAGGACCTCCGCACCGGCTTTCACATCGCGCGAAAATCTATCTATCAGTTCATTGCATACCTTACGCAGCGAACGCATATTTTCCTTAGAGTAGACTTTCGACGGGTCGGATATGCCCTTTTCGGACATATATGACTTAAACTCAGGACTCTGAAGATCGCTGGCTGCGGAATAGAGAGCAGACTCCAGCTGGAAATAGCCCTTTGAGGAAATCTGGGTCATCACCGATTCCTTGAGCCAGTCAATCATCGCGCTGTCCTTGTCGGAGAGATTTTCAAGCATCCGGTCCACGGATTCGCTCACAACGGAGGGTTTGTCGAGTTCGAGCTGGTAGGAGTCGAACTGGCCGAGTTCACGGGCGAAAGAACGCAGAACCTGTTGGAAGAAACGGTCAATGGTGAAAACTGAGAATGCGCTATAGTCGTGCAGGATGCCGTTCAGAAGACTACTACAACGCTTCTGGAGCTGTGCCGTATCGGCACACAGAGCCGGAACGAAATCTTTGTAGTAGTCCGATTCCGTCGGGGCGTGCGCGAGAATGTCGAGTTCCCGGAGAATGCGGGCCTTCATCTCCCCGGTCGCCTTGTTTGTAAATGTCACCGCGAGGATATGCCGGTAGGCATAAGGATCCCTCGACTTAAGAAGCAAAGAAATGTACGTCTTCGCCAACGTGTATGTCTTGCCGGACCCAGCCGACGCCTTTGCTATAGTTATCATTTTCCACAGATCATTCTAAAGTCACAATAATTACATACATCCGTATCCCCGGTTCTTCGGAATGTCGGATTATTTTCGATGTCAAAGATGCCGTCGAGACAACTTCTCAGCATCTCTGAGGCCTTATCAATGACCCCTTGGGGCAGGCTGTATTCCGAATGCTCGTTCTTGAAAAGCCCGGAAACGGAATAGACCTCATTCATCACCTTCCGCCCGCCGACAAGCGCACGACCCTCCGGATTCAGCGTCAGCATAAGATTGTAGATAAAGAACTGGAGGGCAATCTTAGGACGTTCCTTGCTGTCTTCGGCGAATACGGAATCGAATATGGCAGAGGCCTTTGATGTGTCGTTCCCTTCCTCTCCCATGACCTTTGCCTCATCGTCGGAGACCTTTCCTGTCTTGTAGTCAACCACCCGGACAGTGCCATCGTCAAAGCTGTCGAGCCGGTCTATGAAGCCCTTGAAGGCATACTTTCTGTGCGACGGAACAGCCGCATCCCCGGACACGCCGTCGTCAAACGCCGATCCTTCGAACTCAAACGGCAGGTTCTTCTCAAGGGCGAGCACCGTAAAATGGTCGAGTCCGCGCGACTTCATGATTTCAAGATCATATTCAAGTGTCCTGCGCACATATTGTTCGATGACGCTGCACAGCACGATGTCCTTACCACGCACCTCAACGGACTTGATTGCTTCGCAAATTTCCCGACGTATGCGTGAGTGAAGTTCCGGTGCAAATTCCCTGGAGAGTCGCTTTCGGATGAAAGCCTCATCCACCCTTCCGACAGGCTCCTTCTGCGTGCCCGGCTTCGCGTAAATCCACTGCATGACGGCATGGAACACCGTCCCGAGCGTGCCTCCGTCCAGATTGTCGACAGATTCGGCGAGGTCACTGAGTCCCAGGACCTTGTCATAGTAGAACTTCGCAGGGCAGGCAAGATAGTTCTGAAGCGCGGTTGCGGAAAACTTGAAGTCGCGCAGGCTGTCAAGGTCGGCCTGTGTCTTGACAATTTCAGGCTCCGTGTATTCATCCTCCCGAACAGGAGAGGTCACATAGCGGTGAATCTTAGCGTCGAAAAGGTAGGCCAACTGTTTTATGTAGCGGCTCTCTTCACCGGACTTAATGTCCTCGGTGCGGGAATCGAAGAGCATCCAGACATTCTCCGCGCGCTGAATCATGCGGTAGAAATAGTAGGCCCAGACAGAGTCCTGATACTCGTAGGTCGGAAGCCCGAACCCCTTGCGGAGCTCAGGCGGGATGAATGACGAGCTGAACGACCTGCGCGGGAATGTGCCCTCGTTGCAACTGAGGATTATGAGGTTGCGGAAATCCAGAGCACGAGTCTCAAGCGGTCCCATCACCTGAAGTCCCTTAAGAGGTTCGCCATTGAAAGGCACGGAGACCGGTGCGAGCAACTGGTCGAGCAGCCGCAGGTAGGTGGCGGGCTTTATCTCAAGGTTCATGTCTCCGAGAATACAGACAGCTTTGTAGTAGTCCTTGGCGAAGTCTGTGTCAAGTTCCGAATGTCCGTTCTCTACAAGAAGGGCTCCCACGCGGCTCAGCACGGTCTTCTGGTAGTCCGCAAACGAGCGGACAGTCTCTGCCGAAGCTTCCAGGAGATTGCCCGGAAGAGGAGTGAAGAAAAGTGAGAGCAGCGGCGAACCGGCAAAGTCAGCAACCTCGATATAGCTACGCCGACCGTTCAATACAGCTGAGCAGACGGCGTTGTCCTCATCATTGGCAATTTTGCGGAATATACTGTTGGACAATACGCTGCGAACATACCTGTGATAGAAATAGGTCTTGTGCTCACGAACAAGCGCATTCATCTGCGCACAGGAAAGAGCACCCATGAGCACGCAAAGGTCACTACCCTTCATCGGATAGCCCATCGTGACATTTATGTCCCGGATGTCGTCCGGAATCGAATTAAGCACCGGGAGCAGAAGCTGCTCGTCCGGAAGGACAATCGCACATTCCGAAGAAAGGTCGCCGCATTTTCCATCCGCTGCCGGACCCCCCGATGATGCGCCACATTCCGCCGAAGCCGCCGAGTGACTCAGTCCGAGCCGGGTCAATATATAAGGAAGCTGCTTTGCCTGTCCTATTGACGAAGGCACGCTCACCACATTGAATTCCGGAGTCCCAAGTCCTTCGACATCGGGACGGAAAGCCTGTGGAAACTCGCTGACATTCACCGCCATAAAGAATGAGGCCCGGTTCTCCGGGTCGCGTATCCATTCGCTTGACCAGTCCCAGCAGAATTCAGCCTGTCCGGAATTGCGCAGATGTCTCAGCAGCTTTTTCTCACACTCGTTCAAGGCATTCAGGCCGACAAAAACGAGTTTTCTGCCTTCCAAAGCCTCACGCACATAGTCCGGCAACGATGCCACATCCCTATAAATCATCCCCTCATAAGCCATATCCCCGCTGCGAAGGGCGGCGTTGAACGACTCATATAACGGAAGCAGTATGTTCCATATTTTCAAGAAGTTAAGTTTAATTGAACGGTCACCATCCGTCGACTCTCCGCCCGAAGAAACCTTTCCCGCAGCAGCCTTCTCCTTGGGCGTCTCCGCCCGGAAGTGAGACAGGAAAGAATGAATTGCCTCACGCTGCGCCTCCGTAAGGTAGCTGAAATCGTCCTCAATGGACTTGAGGTCGGAGACATTGGTGAAAAGTTGCTTCGGGTCTACAAGATATTTGTCCACATCGTTGAAGTCTCCCAGCAGGACATCTCCCCAACAGATGAAATCATCGAGCGGTTCCGCCCCGGGGTAGAGAGATTTGTAGCAGTCGTAGAGCCGCACCAGCTGAACCACCCTGCTGCAAGAGCGCACCGGAGTGAGTGAGGCGAAGAAGTCGTTGATGGTGAGACAATCCGGCATCAGAGAAGCCCTCCCCGCAGAGGCCGCACAGGCACAGACGTGCTTCCGAAAAAACGCCGATGAACGCCGGTTCGGGAATACGAATGTCAACCGCGAGAAATCCTCGTCCGAAAAATAATGTTCCGCGACCTGTCTTAAGAAAGGTGTCATATTTTCGTTTTTATATCATCAATGTGTTTTTCAAACACTGCAAAGATAATCCCTTCTTGTGCAAAACCGTTTCACAAGCACATAAAAAAGATGAAAAGTAACTCCTACAATTCGTGCCGGGCCACAACCTCGTCCAGCCACTCGGGCAGCAGATTGATATGCCCCACACGCGAAGCCATGTCCTTCGGCGCGAACCAGTATATCCCCAAATCCTCACACTTCTCCACAATCGACTTGCTCAGAGGAAGATAGCTAACCAGAATTGCTTTAGAAACCGTGCCTCCGTAGGTCTCCCGGACTCCGTCAATCCTGAAAATGTCTGCCGAGAGCACCTCGCCCGACTTGCACTCAATGAGCAGCAGCCTCTGCTTGTCATTCACCAGCAGATCCACCTCATTCTTCACAGAATTCTTCTCCACATCATTGAAAATCACGTCTCTCCAGATGCCGTGCCCCGACTCGCCGCCGCGCTCCCTGTCCCACCTGGAAACAACATCCGCAACGATTATCTCCCACCAGCGTCCGATGAACATAATCTCACAGCTCCGCTTGCAGGCCGAGTCGAACAGCACGTCGGCACCCTTGTAAATGGTCAGCGTACCACCTTCTGTCTCTATATGATAGCCGCAGCGCAACTTGCCCGCGAAATACTTCCCGCGCTTGGACTCAGGCAGGGCGCGAAACCATCTCTTCGCCTCCGAATAGACATCAAAGTGTCTCTCTATGAACTTCTTGGCATAGTAGGCAGTGTTCACATCCAGCGGCTTCATCTTCCCCACATCTTCAAACTCCCGCACGCTGTTGCCATAGAGTTTCATATACTCGGCGTTGCTGATGGTCTGAGTCAGAGGGTTACGGCGGTAGTCGAAAGTGTCAATCCAGTAACCGTCCTGAGTGATGTAGATTCCCCTCTCACAAAACTCCATCGCCACCTTTCCTGCCGCCATCGCCATAATCTTCGTACCCTCCGAAAGGTTATAGATGAACTCACAGTCGCGGTTAGCCTCCTGAATTTCGCCGCAGACGCGCATAATCCCCTCGACATCGTAAGGACCCACGACATATTCGTAAACCTTGATTTTCGGAGATATGAGACGGAGCATATCCCTATACGTACCCTTAGTTTCCTTCGTCGCCACAAGATGTATGACGTCGGGAGCGAACTCCTTGATTCCGAGATATATGGAATCCAAATCCTTGCCTACTGTGATTATCTGATGCTTTGGTTTTGCCATGATGTGATGTATTGCGTTGTGTTATTTATGTCTTTATGGTCATGCACAAATTCGTGGATACAAGAATCCTCCGCGAGTCCAAACGACCCACGGAGGACAAAGTTAACAATCTACCGCGAAAAATCCTTTTATGAAAGCGGAAAATCTCTATTCAGAAAGGATTATTTCTGGAAATATTTCTTCCAGAGTCCCTGGAAACCAGCACCGTGACGGGCCTCGTCGCGTGCCATCTCGTGAACTGTGTCATGAATGGCGTCGAGGTTCTGCGCCTTGGCAAGCTTAGCGATGCGGAACTTATCCTCGCATGCGCCCTGCTCGGCAAGCATTCTCTTCTGAACGTTGGTCTTTGTGTCCCAGACGCACTCTCCGAGAAGTTCGGCGAACTTTGCAGCATGCTCGGCCTCCTCAAAAGCATACCTCTTGAAGGCATCGGCAATCTCCGGATAACCTTCCCTGTCGGCCTGGCGGCTCATCGCAAGATACATTCCCACTTCGGAGCACTCGCCGGCGAAATGCGCGTGAAGCCCCTCAAGAATCTCCGGATCAACTCCCTTCGCAACTCCGAGTTCGTGCTCGCAAGCCCAAGACATCACTCCTTCCTCTTCCTTCACTTCAACGAACTTGTCTGACTTTGCGTGGCAAAGAGGGCACTCTGCAGGCGGTTCAGTTCCTTCATAAACGTAACCGCACACCATACATCTGAATTTCTTAATCATAGCCATTAATATTTAATCGTTTAACTTAAAGTTTCTTGCAATTCCTACTTTTGAATTATTCAAAACTACGCAACAAAGATAAGAATTATATTTGAACCTGCAAAATTTCTGCCGCAAAAGTTTTCTCTTTTGAAAATGAATACGCACTATTTCACTTCGCTGTAACAATCATTTTTCGAAAAGGTTCAATCCTCGTCGGCAGATTCCAGCGCATCCCAAAGCGAATCCATCTGGCGACGGTCTTTTTTTGTCGGACGGCCGGCACCACGGTCCCGCTTGAGGAAAAATGTCTCCACGGGAGCGTGGAGCTTGTCCATTTCGGACTGCGGGGTGAGATTGTCGACGAACTGCGGGACGGTCTTTGCCCCCTGGCGTTTGTCAACGAGTTCAATGACCCTATATGTGTAGGTCACAGGTCCCTTGCGCACTACAATGGTGTCGCCGCGATGAACTGCCTTGGACGGCTTCACGTCGGCTCCATTAAGACGAATCTTGCCTCCGTTGCACGCATCTGTCGCCTCGCTGCGCGTCTTGTAGGCACGTATTGACCAGAGAAATTTGTCGATTCTTACTTCTTCCATAACGGTTTTGCTTGTCTACTCCTCCGGAAGTTCGGCCGGTACATCGGGATTGATGTACTCGTCGACGTCTTCACGCAAACCGTCGGTGGCCTCGAGAAGCACCGTGCCGGGAGCGGTCGGAACGAGATAGAAGTCCGGCATGTCGGCAGGAACAAGTATCGTATCGCCCTTGCGGAACGCGTAGATGTCCATAGCGTCCGTGCCGAACGCCGCCACTGCCTTACTGTCGTCGAAAACAGGAACTTTAGGAACATTGATGGCCGCAGAACCGCTGACGCAGATGTAGACAATATAACTTCCGATTTGTTCCTGGCTGATGCGCAGAGCATCCCTGAGATTGAGCTTGTTCACCGTGAACTGCGGGCACTGGACGAGAGTGTTGTTCACCTTAGTGTCATCCATTGAAGATGCCGGACGGTAGAGGGAAGGGTCGAACTTATCGAAATTGATTAGGTCTATGGCCTCCTCCAGATGCATCTTGCGGGCCGTTGCAGGATTGTTCTCGCGTCCCCAGTCGTAGAGGCGGAAAGTAAGGTCAGATGACTCCTGAATCTCAGCGACAAGGATACCGCCCTCTGCAGCGTGAACTGTTCCGGGAGTTATGAAAATGGCGTCACCCTTCTTTGGGTGAATGACATTCAGCAACTCGTGAGCTGTGCCGGCTTTGCAAGCATCGTAGAATTCCTGAGCCGAAGTCTCGCGTTTGAAGCCCATATAGACCTTCGCCTCAGGTTTAGCATCAAGGATGTACCAGATTTCAGCTTTTCCGAGTGAGTCGTAACGCTGTTCAGCGACCTTGTCGTCCGGATGGACCTGAACGGAAAGCTTCTGATGGATGTCGAGAAACTTTATCAGGAGAGGGAACTGACGCCCGAACCATGCGTATGCCGAATCTCCGGTAATCCTGTCGAGATAGGTTTCCATAATGTCCCCTATCGAATTGCCGGCAAGCCAACCGTTGCTCACGAGAGAGTCCTGCTCACCCATGTCGGCAAGTTCCCAGCTCTCCCCGATGAGATCGTTCTCCGTCAGATGAACCTCGTTTCCGTCCTCGTCGGCCTCCACGAAGTCCTTCCCAAGAACCTTAATCAAAGAGTTCCCTCCCCACACGCGCCTTGACGCGATGGGGATGAACTTCAACGGATACAACTGTTTTTTTTCCATTATATAACAAACAGCTTAGTCAAAAGGATTTCAATAAAAGGATGAGATGCAAGGCGCACGGTGAAGTCAAAACCGCAGCAACCTTGCGGTTGTGAGGATTTTGACGAACCGCGCAACGCCGCAGATCGCCTTTTATTAAATCCGTTCTCTAAGGGCTTCGCCCTGAGCTTCATAGCCAGGCTTGTTAAGCAGCGCGAACATATTCTTCTTGTAAGCCTCCACGCCAGGCTGGTTGAACGGATTCACTCCGAGAATATAGGCCGAAATTCCGCAGGCCTTCTCGAAGAAGTAGAAGACCTCCCCGAGGTTATACTCGTCAATCTTCTCGATGCTTACGCCGAGCTGAGGCACGCCGCCGTCGATGTGCGCGAGCTTTGTTCCGAGTTCAGCCATGGCGTTGCACTCCTCCACATGCTTCCCGGCGAGGAAGTTCAGGCCGTCAAGGTTCTGCGCATCGCTCTCGATTACAACGCTGCGCTGCGCCTTCTCCACGGTAATGACCGTCTCCATAAGCATGCGCACGCCGTCCTGGATGTACTGTCCCATTGAGTGAAGGTCAGTTGTAAAACTTACGGATGCCGGGAATATACCCTTGCCGTCCTTACCCTCGGACTCGCCGTAGAGCTGCTTCCACCACTCGCCAAGATACTGAAGCTTAGGATTGTAGGAGACGAGGATCTCGACTGCCTTGCCGTGCTTTGTGTGAAGGAGATTCCTCATTGCGGCATACTGAAGCGCAGGATTTTCCTCCGAAGGAACCGCACATGCCTTTTCCATCGCCGCAGCGCCCTCAAGCATCTTGCGAACGTCGAATCCCGCAAGAACAATCGGGAGAAGTCCAACCGGAGTGAGCACCGAGAAACGGCCTCCGACATTGTCCTCGATGACGAATGTCCTGTAACCCTCCTGAGTCGAAAGCGACTTGAGCGCTCCTCTGTGGGCGTCAGTCACGGCAACGATGCGCTGTGCCGCCTCGGCCGTGCCGTACTTATTTTCTATGTACTGCTTGATGATGCGGAACGCGACTGCCGGCTCCGTGGTTGTGCCGGACTTTGAAATCACCACCGTCGCGACATTGCGCTCAGCGACGAGGTCCATCAGTTCGGCAATATATTCCTCAGAAAGGTTATTTCCTGCAAAAACGATTTCAGGAGCCCCTCCCTTGTCAGCGAGCTGCTTTGCAAAAGAATGTGACAGAGCTTCAAGAGCGCACTTTGCCCCAAGGTATGAGCCGCCGATTCCGATTACAACGACAAGGTCAACACCCTTCTTCTTCCAATCGTCGCGGATTGCCTCGCACTCGGCGATGAGCGACTCCGGCGTCTGGGACGGCAAGTGCTTCCAACCGAGGAAATCATTTCCCGCCCCGGTTTCGTCTTCAAGAACCTTGAGAGCCTCTACAGCCTTCTGTGTGTATTCCTTAACTTCCGCGGCGTTTACAAAGGAGCCGCAGCCTCCCATATTTACTTTTAACATATTGATATGTAATTAACTGTAATTTGAGTTTCTATTTATAATCCTCCGGGACCTTGGAGAACACGGCATGGATGCGCTCCATGTCAAACTTCTCGCTACGGTCGTAGTAGTAGAGGCCGTTCTGCTCCTGCTCGACATCGGTGAGCTGGGTGTAGCAGTAGCCACAAATGTAGTCCGACAGGGACAAGAGCACATCAGTGAGGGCTTCGAGACGGGTGTAGAACTCCTCAAGTGAGCGCGGAGAGTTGCCGTAGCCCCATGAAACGCCATGATTGTTGGCGGCCTGCTTCATATCCTCCTCGTTCGTCCATTTGATTCCGCCATATTCATCGAATACATAAGGCATCTTGCCGTCATACTCCGGAAAATCGTAAGTTCCGGCAATCGCATCATGGGAGAAGCCGTAGTTCTTTGAATAGAGACCGCCGGTTTTCTCGTGATTGCGGCTCTTGTAGGTGAAGAGCTTGCCGTCGTTCCAGACATCCTTGCGGAACGTCTCCGGATTCTGAGCATAGCCATGGCCGGTCCAGATGTCGGTTTTCACTATGACACCGCCGCTGGCTCCGCTGACAGGACGGGTAGGGTCGAGCTGCTTGGTGAACGCATATACATCCTCCATAAAACGCGGGAACTGGATGTTGTCCGGTGACCATTCCTCATTTGTAGGAGTCCAGACAATGATTGAAGGATGGTTGCGGTCGCGAACTATGATCTCGCCCCATTCGGTGATGAAATTTCTCGCGGTCTCCGGCTGGTTGGTGTCCATACCCCAGCTTGAACTCTCTCCCCATGTGAGGTAGCCGAGCTTGTCGGCCCAGTAGTGGAAACGCTCCTCGAAGACCTTCTGATGAAGACGGGCTCCGTTGAATCCGGCTTTCATCGAAAGTTCGATATCGTGGCGCAGTGCCTCATCGGAAGGTGCTGTCCACTGGCTGTCCGGGTAGTAACCCTGATCGAGGACAAGCCTCTGGTAGCGAGGGCTGTTGTTGAGATATATCTTGTTTCCCTCAAGGTGAACCTTACGCATTCCGAGATAGGAACGGACCTCGTCGATGACCGTGCCGGCTTCATCAATGACCTGGTACTTAACATCATAGAGGAATGGGTCCTCAGGACTCCAGGTTCTGAACTTCTTCATCGGCAGCACTACCACGGAGTTGTTGGTGGCAACGACTGTCTTCTGTGCCACCGGCTTCTTCGGTGCTGTCGGGTCTGTGACAGTGACCCTGAGCGTGGACTTGCCCTCATGGAAAAAGAGCGGCTTCACGACAATCTGGCCCTGATCAATGTCAGTGTCCACCTGCACCTGCTTCAATCCGCCGTCGCTGACCGGCTCCATCCACACGGTCTGCCAGATGCCTGTGGTGCGGGTGTAATTGCATGTCATCGAATTGAGCTTAAGAGACTGCTTGCCGGCCGGCTGCTTGCCGCTGCGGAGGTCGCTGGTTGCGTAAACGACGAGGGAGTGCGTCTGTCCGGCCTTCACGAACGGAGTGATGTCGAACGAGAAGGAACTCGTGCCGCCGAAATGACGCCCGACGAGCTTTCCGTCGATATAAACCTCTGATTTATAATACACAGCACCAAAGTTAAGACGTATGTTCCTTCCGTCCCATTCCGCAGGTACGGTTATATTTCTATGATACCACACACCTTCGATAAAATCGGTGTGTCCGACTCCCGAAAGCTTGCTCTCCGGAGAGAACGGCACGAGAATCTTTCCGTCAAATCCGGCCGATTTGGAGAATCCCTTCTCATAGCCTGACGCGACATTGTCAATCGAGAAGGTCCATTCACCGTTGAGATTCACCCAATCGGTACGTTCAAACTGGGGACGCGGGTATTCCGGTCTCGGAATCGAAGAATCAGCCTTTGCGGCTGCGGGCAGCGCAATCGCCGCAGTAAGAGCGAGCGCTGAGAAGAATGTCTTGAATTTCATTCCTTTTAACAAATTAGTGTTTGGAAACCTCCAAAAAGACAAATCTGAAGTTTTCCTTAATGAATAATGAATACCTATGTGTCAGCAGCGGAGGCAAAGATACTAAAAAATCGTCTAATTTTTGTTCTGTTATTTTGAGTTCCCGTATGCGGCTACGGCATTGCGGACAGAGCCGTGTTCAAGAAGAAGGTCGCGGGCACGGTCGTAGTCACGAAGACCGGTTTCGGACATTATCATACGGGTGCCGCGATCGATGAGTTTGGCGTTGGTCAACTGCATGTCAATCATTCGGTTGCCCCGGACGTGACCGAGACGTATCATCGTGGCAGTGGAAATCATGTTAAGAATCAGCTTTGTGGCAGTGCCGGCCTTCATGCGGGTGCTTCCGGTAACGAATTCGGGCCCAACGACTGCGACAACCGGAATCTCGGAAGCCAAGGCAAGAGGCGTGTCCGGATTGCAGGTGATACAGGCTGTGAGAAGACCATTCTTGCGGGCGGCCGTCACAGCACCGATCACATACGGGGTGGTTCCAGAGGCGGCTATGCCGACAACAGTGTCCTGACGTGTCGGAGAAAAGGCCTCAATGTCCTTCCAACCCTGCTCCGGATCGTCCTCGGCACCTTCGACGGCCTTCCGGATGGCTCCGTCACCTCCTGCTATGAGACCGATTACAAGATCTGACGGAGCGCCGAAAGTGGGCGGGATTTCAGAAGCGTCCACGACTCCTAGGCGGCCACTGGTGCCGGCACCTATATAGAAGAGCCGGCCGCCCTGCTTCATTCGTTCCACAATGCCGTCCACAAGCATCCCTATCTCCGGGATTGCCTCCCCAACGACCTCCGGGACGCGACAGTCCTCGTTATTGATGCCTTCAAGAAGTTCCTCTGTGGACATCGTGTCCAGACTGTTGTATTTTGATGGCTGTTCAGTTATTTTCATGCTCAGTTATTTTCATGCTCACTCACTAAATTTTCGCAAGGAATGATAGGCAACAAGCCCGTCTATCGGCGACTTCACTATCTTGCCAAGAACCATCCCGCGGGCTGAGGCGCATTCGGCAATCATGTCACGGCAGAACCACGCCACAGAGCCGCAAAGGTTCAGAGAATGAACGTGACAGTCGTAGCGCCCCGCTATGCACCTGTCAAGAAATTCACCTATTCCCTCGCGAAGAAGGGTCTCGGCATATTCATGCCCGCTCAGTGTCTTTCGATCAACGGATGTTCCTTCCGTTACAGGCTTCGCCCATTTGAGGACGAAAGGGAAAAAAGACGCGAGGTAGCGGCTTGGAGCCTCTGCGCGATAGACATTCTCCACTATTGTCTGATAGTCAAGCGAATATTCTTTCTGCAGGGCCTCCGCCATTTCCTCCGGCAGCAGTTCTCGGATGAAATCGGACAGCAGGCGCTTCCCAAACCAGGCTCCGGAGCCTTCGTCACCAAGGACATATCCTCCGCCAAGTCCCTGTTTCACAATAGCTTTCCCGTCATAGGAACAGCTATTCGAGCCGGTACCCAATATTCCCACAATTCCAGATTCAGAACCGCACACGGCACGCGCTGCCCCCAAAATGTCGGAGAAAACGTTCACCTCCGCATTCGGAAACATCGCGCCGAAAGCATACTCAATAAGCTTTGTCGTTTCATCCGACGTCGCCCCGGCAGAATAAATCCATATTTCCGTGACACACTCTATTACAAATCCCGGCTTTCCCTTTTCATCCGCCCCCAATGACACAAGGTGCCACTCCAACGGGTACTGCAAGGGGAACTGCACAAAAACAGAATGTACTGCAAGAGAAATCGCTTCCGGAGAATTTACTGACAGGTTTACTCCCGGAGTGTCAAACAATTTGACCTTCCCGTCAGGTCCGATTGCAGCCCAGTTGCACTTTGTCGCCCCGCTATCCGCAATCAATATATATTTTCCCCTCCCTACAGTCTGGCTACATGCGTCAACATTTTCTTCCTCTGTTTCAGCCTTATAGGTGTCAGCTCCAGCTACAGACCTTTTTCTCCAGAACTTTCTCATCTCACAACACCTCCCTAATCCTGTCCGCAGCTGCCGCGCCGAGTTTCGACTTCACATCTATATGCTCGCGGATTGACATGACGAACGAATTCGATTCAAAGCTTGAACCACGCACCTGCTCAAAGTCCTGAAGACGACGAGCCTCTCCTCCGTCCGCTCCGAAACTTGTCATCGCCGAAAGGCCGAACTCCTTTCGTGCATCCTCATAGACCATGTTGTCAATAGCCGTCACAGAGGTCTTCCAACGTTCGACAAGACCGAGCATTTCATCGGCCGAGGCCTTCGAAAGGTCGATTCCGTAATATTCACGGATAATCCTATATGCCCATGTCCACTCGTAGTCGTAGTATTTCCTATGAATTTCGGAGAATCCGGCAGTTATGTCGTCAACAGTCTCCATTTCCCCGTTCTGAATCCTGTCCATAAGTTTCTCTACGGCGGAACGCGGAGCAATCAGACCCGACAGATCCACCCAGTGAACAAGCCCCGTAGGAGACTCGGGCTCAAGCGCCTTATGCAGTTCGTCCATATTTCCAAATGAGGAATTCATCAGTCTCGTTATGAATGAGTTACCGAGAAACTTGTCGATGGCGAGGCCATAGTATTTCAAGCCCTTCTGCAGCGAACTGCGTTTGATTACACCGCTTTGGTAGGAGTAGACGGAAGAATTCTCTCCTGCCGTACGCTGAAGTTCCTGCAGGATGTGAATCGCATTGAGCATCTTATTCACGGTGTACGGGCTCAGGAGGTTGTAGTTTATCATATCGAGTTTGTCCGGATCCCTGCGGGCATCCCGTTGCGGCCATTTCTTCGCGTCGCGGATGGTGCCGACAGACTTCAGGTTTGCGCCCGGCATTATGTAGGAAGTACCCTGATTCTCAATAAGGTAGGAAAAAGGCAGGTTCGAAGTGTCCTGATGGCTGACATGACGGCCCATCACAAGAGAGAACGCGCCCACCTTGGCCGGCCAGAGGATGTAGGAATCGGAGGTGGTTTTCGCGCCTCGCTCCATAATTCCCTGATGGATAGGTCCAAGCTTGTACATGTGGTTGCTCTGGTTCGAGCCCGAGCCGGCGTTCATGAACGAGAACATCCCGGCAATAAGAAGCGTTGACTTGTGGTGGGTGACGGTGTAGGGACCGGCAAAGATTGCGCAGGCCTCACCGTTCTCGCCCTGGCAGTTGCTGAAAAAGAGTGAATCGGAAGCGGAATAGTTGTGTCCGAGATGGCAGGCCTGTCCTATGAAACAGCGGGAAAACGTCACGCCGTCCTCGACAGACGAACCGCTGCACACGATGAAGTCATCTCCAATCACGCCCACGCCAATGTGTATCGGGGCCACTTCATTGGAGTTGAGGCTTCCGTTCTTCAGTCGTGCCGCGCCTTCAATCTTACAGAAGTCCCCGACCTTCACGTTCTTAAGGTAGCCCGCATCGACAATCGTGGCGTGTACCCCGATGTGCCCCATAGAAGACGAGACGCCGTCAACATATTTTCCTATGAGTTTCTTCAGCTCCTCAATGAGTTCCGGACGGTGACGGTAGAGTGCCATAATGTATGCCGTCTGTGCAGTAAGGCGGTCAAAGATGACGACCTCACGCCCTCCGGTCTCGTTGAGGACAGACGCCTCCACTCCGTTTCCGAACGATGACATTCCGTCAGTCAGGATTATGTCGACATTCTCGATGAACGTGTCATGCCCTATTTCGTAGTTCGCGATATAGTTCTTCACGTTCTCTATGCAGCAGTCGTCCCCTATCGTGACATTATGCAACGTAGCATGGTAGAGCCCCGAATGCTTCTTCATCCCTCCCGGAAGTGTAAATTCCTTTCTGAAAGAGCCGAGCCTTATGTCGCCAGAGAAGCGCACGGACTTCACGAATTCAGTCGAAAAATCATCTGAAACATCAATCTTCGCCCAATCTACAGCCGAGCATGCTTGCGACTCCAGCGCCGCCACTTCATTTTCCGTAAGTTTTCTGTAGTTCATAAGTCATTGGTTGTAAACATCACATTTCTACATTTTCGATATGACTCAAGGCAGCCGACACTTCGTCGTACTGATAGCCGCGCCCGAGGGCAAAACGTAGCAACTTCAGCTTCCGCTGTGGGTCATCCTTCAGTGTCCGAAACTTTGCCGCCAACAGTTTCTCAAGCCTTGCGGAGGCTCCGTTCTCATCAATTTCAGCAATTCCCGCATCAATATCTTCACGAGACAAACCCTTATGGGACAGCATATAACGAATCTTCACAGCACCCCATCCGGAAATAGAAGCTTTCTCGCGGGCGTATGCCGCACAATATCGGCGATCATCGACATATTTGTCCCTTTTCAGCGATTCCACGACCGTTTCCGCGGCATTCTCATCCCCGTCAAGAGCTTTCATTGCCTTTTCACGAACATCGGAAACACAATACTCGCGACGGGAACACTGGTTACGCAGGCGCGAAAGAACCTTCTGAACTGCATCAGTCTCAGACATAGCCATCAGAAATTATAGCCGAAGCTCAGATAGAGACCTACCCTATGAATGACGTCCGACCAGTTGACGTTTGCCGTAATCGGGCCGAAAATAGTGTTGTAGGAGTATTCGATGGCAAATCCGTACATGCCTCTGCCGGACTTCAGGTCCTGGAATGAATCAAAGGTGTAGAGGTAATTGGCGGTACCTGTCAGATAATGGTTCTTCGCGACATTGAAACGCAGGTCGGCCTTCGCCATACCAAGATTCCGTTCAAGGAACATAAGCTTCGGTATCCCCGCAAAAGAAAGTTGCCGGTCAAAATAGCGTCCGCTAATCTGGCCTCCTACAGCATTCGTAAACACGACAGGTGGCTTCGCTCCGAACTGGCAGCGCGCGTTTATTGAAGGAATGAACGCAAACACCTTCCCAACAGGGACAACAGCCTTGAAATCAAGGTTTACCGTATGGAGATTGTTTTCCTTTAAAGAGTTTACATAGTCTGTAAAGAGCCAACTGTATGAAATGCCTGCCTTCACGCCCTTTGTCGGAAAATAGCCACGGTCAAACGTATCAACCGTTCCGTCAATGAAAACGGAAGAGTAGTTCGTCAGCATTTCCATTGTCCTATAGCGCGAGCCAAAATAATTGGTAAGATAAGGATTTGCCGTATTGTCATAGAAGAGGTCGTTACGCAGTCCGAGCCTTACGTCGAAATAGGACCACTTCAATCCCGAGATAAAGACCTCCTGCCGCGAAGAAAGAAGGTCGAACATCGGCCAGTCGTTACGATCGGAGAACACTCTTGCAGAGCTCCACCTCACTGACGCAGAAGCATTCATCGTCGGTATCTTGGGTGCGTCGTAAGAATAACGGATTTTGAATTCGGGATTCATGCCAAGTTTCGTGTCGAGGTTGAGCGTCGAGCCCTGAATCCTGTTGGCAAACAAACCTATATTGAAGACCGCCGTCACAAAATCCTCCGTGTCTGCCCGCATTCCGATGCCGAGTTGGTGTACAGGACCTTTCTTGCAGGTAATTTCCAGATCGAAAGGCTCTTTCTTTCCATGCAGTTCATAAGAGACATAGTCGTATGCTCCGGTGGCGTAAATCTGCGCTATGGCATGGGAGATGCGGTCGTATGAAATCGTGTCTCCGGGATATATGCCTATCTTTTTCTTGATTATCTTCGCCGCGGCTGCGTTCTCTCCGATAAGGTTCACATTGCCGACCATGACAGGGCGGTTGCGGAGATTTATGGCGTGAGGTTTGGCCAGTCGCAACGAGTCATCCCCCACTCTGCGCTTTATGGCAACCAGAACAGAGTCTTTCTGCCTTGCGGCCTCGTATCCGTTGCGTATCAGTTTGTCTATGTTCTCTTTGGAGAAACTGAGCATATTCAGTCCCATAAGATCCGGACGTATGGAAACATCCGGGATATATACATTCCTTTCGTAGACCTCTCTCTCCAGCATATCCATACTGCTTGAAATCACGTCACCGAGGTTGCGGATTTTAGCGTCCGGTTTAGGAGGGGTCGTCACATCAACACCAATTATTATGTCCGCTCCGAGCTGTTTGGCTATGTCCGTCGGGTAATTATCCCTCATTCCACCGTCGACGAGAACATAATTCTTATACTTGACCGGAGTGAACACACCGGGAATCGACATCGTGGAACGTAGCGCGACATTAATCGGACCGTCATACCAGACTTTCGTCTTTCCCGAACTCAGGTCTGTCGAGACACAGGCGTACGGAATAGGAAGATCCATGAAATCCATAGGATCCTGATAGCCGACAGTCAGAGAACTGAAAAGGTTTGAAATATTCTGTCCATAGACATATCCCGAAGGGAGGCTCCCCAAAAGATTCTCCTTCAGCATGTTGCGCTCGTGTTCATCATCCGCGTCGAGACGTATGTTCGCACTATGTCTCTCGGCCGGTTCAACATCAGTGGTTTCGCTGGTGTAGTAGAAAGGCATAGACACAAGATACTTTTCCTTGTATTTCATCCGGTTGTAGGAGATGTACTCCCTCGGAAGCTTGTCACGCATGAGGGCATTCCAGTCAAGGCTACGGATGAGCGTGTCTATCTCACGGTAGTTGTAGCCCATTGAAGTCAGCCCACCCATCAGGCCGCCGATGCTGGTCCCGAGCACGACATCGACAGGTATCTTGAGAGAATCGAGATAATGCAGCACGCCGATGTGGGCAGCGCCCTTCGCACCTCCGCCGCTCATCACAAGAGCCACGGTCGGTCTATACTGCCGGATGGAGTCGAGGCGTACCTTCATCCTCTCTATGACTATGGAATCCTCAACCGGAGCGACGCTACGGCCGAAATACAGCTTTCGCGAATCCGGACGCCGAGCCGACGATTCGTTGAAAGACACTGATGCGGCAATGATGACCGCAAACGCGAAGAAAAAAGGCACAAAACGTTTCATATCAATCATTTCTACATTCTGTCATTTTTCCATAGCCGGGCTTCCGTCCCCAGTTCCGCCAGCACTCCCCGCACGCGAGGCGTGTTCCCCGGCAAGCAGCCCGCAGGCAGCAAGTATGTCCTCACCGCGCGAAGCCCTCAGGGTTGCCACGATCCCGGCATCGTTCAGACGCTTGCGGAAAGCCTCCATCACTGCCGGCGATGACGTGTGGTACGGAAAATCCGGTATCTGATGGAACCGTATCAGATTCACGCGACATTCGAGATGCTTCAGCAACCTTATCAGCGCATCGGCATGGCGTGGAGTGTCGTTGAAGCCGGCAAACATGGTGTACTCGAAGCTGACCCGTCTCTGCCCGCTGAAATCATATTTTCCAAGCAGACGCACCACCTCTGTGATTGACCACGCCTTCTGGGCCGGCATCATGGTCAGGCGTTCCTCCGGGAACGGGTCATGAAGGCTGACCGCGATGTGGCAGCGACAGTCGTCAAGAAACCGCTTAAGATTCGGCAGAACGCCTATCGTAGAGACAGTTATGCGTTTGGGACTCCATGCGAAGCCCCATTCCGCCGTCAGAATCTCTATCGCTCGCATCACATTGTCGTAGTTGTCAAGAGGCTCGCCCATTCCCATGAAAACGGTGTTGGTCAGAGCGTCACTTTCGTCAACCGAAAGGAATTGCGAGATGATTTCCCCTGCCGTAAGATTTCCGTGAAATCCCTGTCTGCCCGTCATGCAGAACTTACAGCCCATCCGGCATCCTGACTGAGAGGAGACGCACAGTGTGGCCCTGTCTCCGTCCGGAATCATCACGGCCTCAACTGCCGAGTCCTCGCCCTTTTCAAAGACAGGGAACAGGTATTTCTTTGTCCCGTCAGCTGAAGAGAGTACGCTCACCGGCTCCACGAGTCCGAGGTCATAGCTTTCAGAAAGCCTTGCACGCGCGGCCTTTGAAAGATTGGTCATCTCATCTATTGACCGCACCTTCTTCCGGTACATCCACTGCGCGATCTGCCCGGCTGTGAACTTCGGCAACCCGAGCGACAGCACAACTTCCTGCAATTCAGCAATATTTTTCCCAAGAAGATTCTCTTTCATAGTGACGTTCCTTTCCTGTTTGTTTCTTTCTCCGTCTCCGGCAGCCGGGACCCACAAGTCTATTTCTGTACAAGCCCGAGCTTCTTCATGAGAGCCTCCGGCTGAGGGTCGTGTCCGCGGAAGTTGCGGTAAAGCACGTCCGCATCCTCGGAGTCGCCTTTAGAGAGTATGTTGTCACGGAAACTGTGACTGACTTCTGTATTAAATATGCCTTTTTCCTCAAATAGGGAGAAGGCATCCGCCTCAAGAACCTCCGCCCACTTGTAGGAGTAGTAGCCGGCAGAGTAACCTCCGGCAAAGATGTGGGAGAAAGAGGTTGAGATGCAGGTTTCAGGCACAGTCACGCTCACTGCATACGGCTCAAGAGCCTTCTTCTCAAAGCTAAGGACATCCACAGTCTCCGGAAGCTTCGCGAGTGAATGCCAAGCCATGTCGAGCAGTCCGAACTGGAGCTGGCGAACCTGTGAGTAGCCTGCAAGATAGTTCTTTGCCGCAACAATCTTGTCTATGAGTTCGGACGGAATGTTCTCTCCTGTCTGATAATGCTTTGCGAATGTATTGAGGTATTCCGGCTCAAATCCCCAGTTTTCCATAATCTGTGAAGGGAGCTCAACGAAGTCACGTGCCACCGAAGTTCCAGTGATTGAAGGATAGCGTCCCTCTGCAAGAATGCCGTGGAGGGCATGGCCGAACTCGTGAAGGAAAGTGGTAAACTCGTCATGTGTGAGAAGTGAAGGGGAAGCCGATGTAGGCTTGCTGAAGTTGGTCACAATGCTTATGAAAGGCCTCTTCTCGACGCCGTTCTGTATGCTCTGACCACGGAACTCCGTCATCCACGCACCGCCTCTCTTGCTCGCACGCGGGAAGAAGTCGGCATAGAACAGTGCCTTATGCACGCCGTCTCCGTCAGTGACATCATATACCTTGACATCCTTGTGATAACCGGGTATGTCCTTGCGGAGCGTAAAGTTCAGGCCATATAGCCTGTGTGCGAGATCGAAGACTGCGTCAATGCAGCTTTCAAGTCTGAAATAAGGCTTGAGAAGTTCCTCATTAAGAGAATACTTCGCCTCCTGATAGCGCTCAGACCAATATGAAAAATCCCACGGCATGAGTTCATTGTCTTCAAAGCCGTTCTCCCTGGCATAGGCCAAAATCTCGGCAACCTCGGCCTTTGCAAACGGGAGCGACGGAATCACGAGCTGCGCAAGAAAGTCATTGACAGTCTGCGGGTTCTTTGCCATTCTCTCCTCAAGAGCATAGTCCGCATAAGTCTTGTATCCGAGGATGTTGGATATCTTTATGCGCAAGTCAACTATCTTCTTCACGTTCCCAACATTGCTGAACTCTCCGGAGATTGCCCGCGTGTTATAGGCCATATACATCTGACGGCGGAGATCACGCACCTTGCTGAATTTCATGAAAGGTCCGTAGCTCGGGTAGTCGAGCGTAAATGCCCATCCATCGAGTCCCTTTTCCTTTGCAGCCTCGGCAGCAGATTCAACCACGTATGCAGGAAGTCCGTCAAGCTGAGTGGAATCGGTCACATTCAGTGTGTATGCGTTGGTTGCGGCAAGCACGTTCTTGCTAAAAGAAAGAGTCGCGAGCGAAAGTTCCTCTGAAAGTCGGCTATACTCGGCCTTGTCTGCGCCGTCAAGATTAGCGCCGCTACGCACGAATGAGCGATAGGAGTTTTCGAGTATACGCATCTGGTCCTGCTCCAGGCCAAGAATCTCCCTTTTCTCGTAGACTGCCTTAACCCGTTGGAAAAGTTTCTCGTTCAGAGACACGTACATGGAATATTCGTTCAGCTTCGGAGAGACCTCCTCGGCAATTTTCTGCATCTCATCATTCGTGTCGGCTTCCATAAGGTTGAAGAATATCCCGGACACCCGTTCAAGTGTCTGTCCGGCATATTCCATAGCCTCCACAGTATTCTCAAATGTCGGCGCCTCAGGATTGTCCGTGATTGCGTCAATCTCGGCCTTGGCCTCGGCAATTCCCTGCTCAAAGGCCGGCATATAGTGCTCGTTACGGATTTTGTCGAACTGCGGAGCACCATAAGGCAGCTTCGACTCCGTCAAAAGCGGATTTTCCATATTGCAAGAAGTTACAAACGCGAGCGCCACGCCCGCAACAAATACAAATTTTCTCATAACCGGCACCTTTATTATATAGTAAACTGCAAAATTACTCAATTTTTCCCAACCCGTGAATTCTTGATATGGAGAAAACTCTGCTTACAGTCAGATTATAGCGGATGTCAAAGCAACAGCACTCACTGTATCTGGGGCGGCGCTGGCAAAAAGTCATGAACTCCGGGCTGAACCCGCGGCACAGCAGTTCAGCGACGCCGATGCTCTCCACACGTCCCCGTAGCAGGTCTGTAAGAATCCGATAGTTTTCCGCAAGAATGTCAAGCACCAGGGCGTGGTTCTGCCGGCTCGCCTGCCGGGTCTCGTAGTTGTGGTGGTTCTTGCATGAGTCACAGCAGTAAAGCCGGTCAGTCCTACTGTCCGGAATCGGGTTTCCACATTCAATGCACAGTCTCTTTTTCTTCGCTCGTCCCATAATCTAAAGTTCTATTGCGGAGTTTCCGCAGCTGCAAAATTGGCGACACAGGACGAAAATAACAAGTGCCAGTGGCATAATTACTCCTTTTTGACAAAAGTTTTTCTCTTTTTTGAAATCGTGATCATTTTTTGATGATAAGTCGACCTTCAAAAAAAACATCATGGCTGATTTCTTTTTTATACGCGACGTTAAAAAAAATTTATATGCGGCTTAAAGAAAAAGAAAAAACATATAAAAACAGAAATTAATCGACACAGGATGAAGGAAAACCATTGTCTGCCAGGAATTTTTTGCTGTACTTTGCCATTGCCCGAAAGGAACTGACGTCGTGTTCCGCGGGCACCAGGGCTGCGGTGTTCCGGAAACCGCACACAACAAATCGTTAAATTATAAATCGGAATTATGGAAACAATCAACAGAGTTGAACTACAGGGAACTGTGGGCAACGTAAGGATGCAGGAAGCCGGAGAAAGAAAGGTACTTCATTTTTCGCTCGTGACCAACAGAGTCAGCCGAAACAAGGACGGAGAGAACATCGTCGAGGCATGCTGGCACAATGTGGAAGCGTGGGAGGGCAAGAACATCGCCGATCTCACGAAAATAGACAAGGGTAGCAATGTTCATTTGTTCGGACGCATCAGGTACACCAAATATGTCGGGGCCGACAAAATTGAGCGAATCGGGACGGACATCATCGCCAGCAGGTTGGAAATGGTCGATGACGACGTGGCGTAAATACATCTTGCCGGAAGCCGCAAAACTCGGGAATTGACAGCGGTTTCCGGCAATTTTAGTAATTTTGCGGTGTTTTTGCAGTCCCCACGCTGTGGGAGACAGATATGGATAACGATTAGAAACATCAAGAAATGCTCAGAAAAGTCAGAATTGCCCTTGCGACAGTTTTCTTCATCTGCATCACCCTCCTCTTCCTCGACTTCACGGGAGTGATCCACCTCTATCTCGGGTGGATGGCAAAGATTCAGTTCATTCCGGCGGTGCTGGCGCTGAACTTCGGCGTTGTGGCAGGACTGCTGCTGCTCACGCTGCTGTTCGGAAGGGTATATTGCTCGGTAATCTGCCCATTGGGAGTGATGCAGGACATCATCTCGTGGATTCACGGGAAGACAAAGAAAAAGAATCTCTACCGCCTCAAGTACCGCAGGCCGCTGACTGCACTCAGATATACTGTTCTGGTCGTATTCTTCGCGATAATGGCACTTGGAGCCACGTCTATAGCGGCGCTGATCGAACCTTACAGCGCATACGGAAGGATTGCGACTGAGCTGTTCGCCCCGGTTTACAGGGGATGCAACAACCTTCTCGCTATGATTGCGGAGCATTTTGACAGCTATGCGTTCTACACCACCGATGTGTGGGTAAAGAGCACGCTGACCCTCATCGTGGCCGTCGTGATGTTCGTACTGCTGGCAATCCTCTCGTGGAAATGGGGCAGAATATGGTGCAACAGCATCTGTCCGGTCGGTTCGCTGCTCGGGTTCGTGTCACGCTTCAGCCTGTTCGCGCCGGTCATTGACACCGACAAATGCCGGAACTGCGGGCTGTGCGGAAGACGCTGCAAGTCTTCCTGCATCGACACAGCGAACCACAGGATTGACTATAGCCGCTGCGTGGTGTGCATGGACTGCATATCCACCTGCCGCGACGGAGCGATAAAGTTCAGGTTCAGATACGGAAAGAAGCACGCGCCGACAGAAGCAGGCAAAGACGTGGCCGGAAACACGAGCAAAGCGGGGGCGAATGTCACCGCCGGAACTCCGGTGGACGGCACGAGGCGTGAATTCATAAAGACCACAGCCGTAACAGTCGGTGCCGTTGCTGCTGCCGAGGTCCTGCGCCCAGTTGAAGCCGCGGCGCAGCAGATGAAAGTCGATGGCGGGCTTATCACTCTCCCGCAGAAGAAGGCGCCGCATCGGGAAACACCGCTCAAGCCCGCCGGTTCGGGCAGCCTTAAGCATTTTACTGCCCGGTGCGTCGCATGCCAACTGTGCGTTTCATCATGTCCCAACAGGGTGCTGAGGCCGTCAAAGTCACTTGAGACCCTGATGCAGCCGGAGATGTCTTTCGAAAAGGGCTATTGCCGTCCTGAATGCACAAGGTGCTCTCAGGTATGTCCGGCGGGAGCAATAGTCGGTGTCGCACACGAGGAGAAATCCTCGATTCAGATAGGACATGCAGTCGTTGACTACAACAGCTGCATTGCGAATGCCGAAGACAAGAAGTGCGGAAACTGTGCGAGGCATTGTCCTGTCGTGGCCATCCACCTCGTAAAGAAGAATCCGGACGATCCGGAGTCCGTGCGCATACCATCAGTGAATGAAGAACGCTGCATCGGCTGCGGCGCGTGTGAGTACAACTGCCCAGTCAGTCCTTTCAGCGCGATTCATGTCGAGGGACACTCCGTACACAGGGAATTATAGCGTGACGTACCACTATAACGATGACGCAGGAAATAAGAGCGGATTAAGAAGCAAGGCTATGGAAAGAAGAGATTTCATAAAGATGACAGGAGCTGCTGCAGCCGCGGCCGCAACAATCGGAATTGCCGGAGGATGTGCCTCAAAGGCGAAGAATAGCGTGAAGGAACAGACAGGAAGTGATGGCGATGACGGGATGACCGGCGGAGGAATGACATACAGAACCGACCCGAAGTTCGGGGAAAAGGTCAGCGTGCTGGGCTACGGATGCATGCGCTGGCAGATGACCAAGGACGAGAACGGGAAGGACATAATTGACCAAGAGTCTGTGAACGAGCTTGTTGACTACGCGCTCGCTCGCGGCGTGAACTACTTCGACTCGTCCCCAGTCTACCTTCAGGGGCAGAGCGAGGCGGCTTCCGGGCTTGCGCTGAGCCGCCACCCCAGAGACTCCTACTACATCGCCACAAAACTCTCCAACTTCAGCGATTGGAGCCGTGAAAACTCAATGCTGATGTACCGCAAGTCTTTCGAGAATTTCCGCACGGACCATCTCGACTATTACCTTCTGCACAGCATCGGACGCAGCATTGAAGATTTCGAAAACAGATACGTCAAGAACGGGATGCTGGACTTTCTTCTCAAGGAGCGCGAGGCCGGACGCATAAGGCATCTCGGCTATTCATTCCATGGGAACAGGCAGATGTTTGACGAACTGTTGAAAACCCATGAAAAATGCCATTGGGATTTCATTCAGATTCAGATGAACTACCGCGACTGGTCACACGCCGACGGCAGGAACTGCAACGCCGACCACATGTATGGGGAACTTGAGAAGCGCGGAATTCCGGTCGTGATTATGGAACCGCTGCGCGGAGGCTCGCTCGCAAAGCTCCCGAACCGCATTGTCGATGAACTCAAGGAAAGAATGCCATCGGAAAGCGTGGCGTCATGGGCGTTCCGCTTTGCCGGCACTCCGGAGAATGTGCTGACGGTACTGAGCGGAATGACCTATATGGAACACCTCCAGGACAACCTCAGGACCTACTCTCCGCTCGTGCCGCTCACTGCGGATGACATGGAATTTCTCGAAAAAGTCGCTGATAGCCTGAGCAAGTATCCGCTTGTCCCCTGCACCGGCTGCCAGTACTGCATGCCGTGTCCTTACGGCATCGACATTCCGGGCAACTTCAGCCACTACAACAAGTGCGTGAACGAGGGCTACACCGTTTCTGAACCTGACGGGGACAGCGATGAATGCACGGAAGAGATGAAGGCCTACCGCAGGGCCAGACGAGCCTATCTCGTCAGCTACGACCGCAGCATTGAGAAGATACGCCAAGCAAATCGTTGCATCGGATGCGGTCAGTGCATGAGCCACTGTCCACAGGATATCAATATTCCGCACGAACTGCACCGGATTGACCATCTCATCGAAAACTTGAGGCGCCACTCCGACAGGCTCTAAAAAAACTGCGGAAAAGCCTCAACAGCCCGCCGCAGTCAATGTGATTAATTCAAATTACAGCCATCTCATAGGAGCCGTGGAAGTCTCTTCCTCTACGCCAGATTTGACTGCGCCGTAGTTTTCTGCATCTGAACGGACGCTGTCAGGAATTGATGCCTGAACATAGACACAGGTCAGCTCCGCATCGTTGACATAGACTGTCATTTCCATCTTGCCGTGACTGACCGAAACGATGTAGTCCTGCGCCCAAGGAGAACCGTCGGAATATGTCCCGCTGAGAGCGCCCTTGCTGTAGGAGTAACTGCCGGTAAAACGGCTGAAATGACCTCCGCCAAGTTTTTGGAAGAGTTCAAACTGACCCTTGTGGAAACTGAGATAGACCTGGGCCGGAACAGTTGCGTTTTCCGCAGCCTTGCCGTAATAGCTTTCGAGTTTCCACTCTCCCTCAATGCGGCCTTTTTTACCATCCGGATTGCAAGAAATCAGACCGAGCAGCAAGATCAGAACTGTAAATATCTTTATATTTCTCATTTTTCTAAACTTTTTTAAAGATTATCGCAAAATCCTCGCGCAGGCGGTCTACAGCCAGCCTCCATTTGAGGACAATCCCGGTTTGGAGATGATGGATACGACTCTGGAAACCTCTGTTCCTCCCATCTGGCTTCCGGTCGCCACCTTGTTTCCTCCTGCAATAGCCTTGATTTTCAGCCTTGCGCAGCCCGCTTTTGTCGGATGAATCTGGAGTTTGCCAAATCTCATCATAGGTTTCTCCGAAAGACCGAGGACATCCATCGCATCGTCAAGCAGTTCCACTGAAAGATAGGTCAGATTTTCCGAACTTGTGCCGAAATATCCCGAAACGTCTATCTTCTGAGCCTCTCCTGTCGAAGCAAGCAGAGTCGGAGTGCCGTCCATATTCATATAGAGTCTCCAGACATCAGGCACACCGGTACCCATATTATTCTTGAATTTGGAAAGTTTCATAGGACCGTAAATCGGGCCTAAAAAGCCTACGTCAACAATTGTCTGCTTTGAATCTGCCGAAGTGATATGAGCGTCGATTCCATAGACCGAAGTCATAAAAAGCGATTTGAACTCCTCATTTGTGTAATGATAGCCTTTCTTCAGCGCGTAAGAAAGCCCGAGGGCAGCTACTCCGCTTGCGTGAGGGCAGGCCATAGAAGTTCCCGACATCCAACCGTAGTCTGTAGGGAGATATTCTCCGCTTGGAATAGGGTTTTCGAAGTTTTCGTCATCTTCTTCATAATAATAATCCTCAATCTTGTCTGTAGGCATAGTTGAGAGGACCTGACATTCATCGCGCTCCTGACCTCCGGTGTAGGGTTCTCCTCCCGGAGCCGAGATGTTGCATCCCGGGCCATAATTCGTATAGTAGACAGGAAGCCCGTCAATTCCGATTGCGCAGACGCTGATACACTCTCTCAGCGCAGCCGGATAGGAAGACGGAGACAGGCCGTCATTACCGGCAGCTACGATGATGAGACCGCCGTCAAGAGCCGGACAGTTGGATTTCTCGATGAAGTAGCGCATCGCCAGAACCTCGGCTGAACTGGCCGCGTAGTATTGATCATCGCTTTGGAACTTTCTCGATTCTACACCGAAAGAGCACTGTGCGATGCAGGCTCCGTTGTCGGCAGCATATTTGAAGGCATTTGCAATAACATCTGAAGTTCCGCCATTGAAACCGTCGAAAATCTGGCAGGACATAATCTTCACGCCGTCATTATTTCCGCTTCCACCGGCCAAACCGCAGACTCCCTTGCCGTTGTTGTTGACCGCAGCCACAGTGCCTGCAACGTGAGTTCCGTGTCCACTGTTGCCGAAGTCCGCCCAATTGAGTTCCGCGCTGTTCCTCACAAAATTCCAACCGTGCTTGTCGCCGACATAGATTCCGCGTTTTGTGTCCGCCTTGGGATTGTTCCAGATGTTGGCCTCAATGTCGGGATGGTTGTACTGAACAGCCTCGTCGATTACAGCCACGATCACTTCCGGATTGCCGGCACAAAGATTCCACGCGCGGCTGACATTGACGTCCGCACCCTCATAGGCCTCTTTGATGACCTTGCCTTGGTGCTTGTAGCTCTTTCCGTCGTTGTAGTAGTGCCACTGCTGTGCAAGAGACGGGTCATTGAATTTCGGAGCTGAAGCGCCTGAGAGTGTCACTCCGCCACTGCGTGTCACGACATAGGGACGGGGTTTGCCCACATTGCACTTCTTCATTTTTTTGTTGTACTCCACGGTGTTCACACTTCCGCAGGAAGCGAGTTTCATCGCCTTGCCCTGAATGTCAGTTGCTGAGGCAAAACTCAACTTATACCAGTTGTGCATACCGAATTTGCGTTCGAGTTCCTCATTTCCGGGAATACTCTGGAAAAGCGGTTCGCAGCTTTGTGCGCCACATTCCCTGCAAAGAGAGTCCAAAGTTTCTGTTGAAACGCCCTCCGCGCAGAAAAGCAGCGATGCCGCATCCGCTCCGGACGGGTTGTTGATAATTTTGGCGCTCGCGGCATTTCCCGCCGAACCTGCGAGAGATGCTTCCTCCACAATTTTAGCGCAGGAGAGTGTCAGGATGACTGCGGACAGAACCGCAGCAAGTTTGAATAATTTGTTTTTCATATTCTGCGTTTATAACTCAGGAAAAAAAGAACCGGAGCATTATCCGGTTCGTAAAAAAAGTCCGCAAATATAATAATCTGTTTTGAATATTTCAAAATGATTTTTACATCTTTGAAATTGGACTATATGGCCGGCTGCGACAAAGACAGTTTTGACCGGCAAAGACAATGCGGGATTAGAGCAGTGGGAAATACTCCTCAAACATTGCCGTTTTGGTGCCGTAATCTTCGGCGTCCTTGCGCACGGACTGCGGAATCTCAGTTTTCACATAGACATACTCCCCCGCTCCGGAAGAGAGAGTCGAAGTGAGTCTCAATTTGCCCGCATCGTTCTTTGCCGAGTAATCCGCTGCCCAAGGGGTGCCGTCGCTGTAGACTCCGCCGAGCACAGTGCCGTTCAGCGAGTAACTGCCCTTGAAATAGCGGAAATGCCCGGCGTCGCCGAGTTTTTGGAAAAGTTCAAAACTTCCGTCTGACTTAAAATCCACATAAACCTCTTGCGCCACAGAGCCCGCAGCTTCAACACCATAAAAACTTTCCAGTTTCCACTCTCCCTGCACATTTGCCGTCTCGACTTTCATTTTCGTGCAGCCGGAAAAAACTCCCGACAGCACAATGGATAAAACTATGATGATTTTCTTCATATCCCGTTTATTTTCAAGTCACATTAAAACCAAGCTCCATTCTGGGAAAGTTCCGGTCTGGCAATCACTGAAATCGTCCTTTCAATCAACATTCCTCCCGGTGCATCAGGTGTCGGAAGTGCTGAGAGAAGATTCCTTACTATTTTCAACCGATGACATAATCTCTACATTTAAGATCTCATCCTTACCTAACAATTGTCTTACAAGTCGATAAACTGTCGTACAGGGATTCTGATTGGCATATCGTGAATCGGTATATTCAAGATGCTTTGACTCTGCATATCGCATTGCGGAATCCATTGAACCGTATGTTGTCATTACAGCATAGTTGTTCGGATCTTTCTTGGCGTATTTGTATTTCTTCTTAGACTTGTATTTTGAAGAAGCATTTACAGCAGCAGAAATCTTCTCTTCGTAATCCTTTCTATGAACACCTGTCGTTACATTCTGGAAATGATACAGATACCATAGCTCAAAAGCTTCATTACTCCATGCCACCTCTATCCCATTCTTGTCTCCTAATGCAATAGCTTCGTTGAAATCTTTAGCAGGAAAATCGTCTTTATCAAATACAGCCCAAACACGGTCATAGTTGTTCTTATTTTTCAGTTCGATTGCTTTCTCTACAACACCCCTTGTCCCACGACCAAGTCCTTTAACTTCGATATCGTAAACAATCACTCCTTGCTGTTTTTCAGCTAACGCCTCAAAATAATTGGGTTCAGTCTTAGTACCTTCACATACAATTAATATGGAACAACGTATAAACTTTTGTTCACGCCTCTGTGACTGTCGTTTGAATTTCAAAGACGCATTATCAATCTTTATTTTTTTTGCTGCCATAGCCTTAAAGTTTAATCGTTAAGGATATAAGGAATAGCTCCATAACGTCCCGCAATATAATTTCTCTCGTAGTTCGCATCGTTGCGAGGTTTCGTCCCATCTGGAAGGACGATATCCATAAGGCTATAAAGGTCTGTCTGCTCTTTCGCATCTTTCTCCGTAAACCATATCTGGTCTCGTCTGAGTATTTTTTGAGAAAGCAAATGTGTATCGTGCGTGGTAAATATCAATTGGGCGTTCTTGGGATTCGTCTCCGGATTATTAAACAACTCAATGATATATTGAGATATGAGAGGGTGCATTTTAGCATCCAGTTCATCCACCACAAGTACTGCTCCGGAATAAAGAGTCTCAAATATCGGTCCCGAAAGGTCAAACAATTTATTTGTACCTGAAGATTCCCGGTCTTCAAATGAAAAATTGATTGTACCTATTACCTTACCTTTCTCTGAATACACATTATGCACGGAATCCAACTCGATACTTTTCTTTCCTTGCATCTCCTTTTGAAACATGGCTCTTAACTCTGTAGGTAAATCCGATGGGATATTAGGCTCTTCTTCGTGAGTGAGAATACTATTGAATCCAAGTCTCAACTTTTGGAAAAATTCAAGTGCATCAACACTAGATTGTTCTTTTTTATGGAAGAACAACTTTGAATATGATCTATACTGCTGATTGTTTAATCCGGAAATCACGTTAAAATCTGATTGGAACCAGGAGATAACCTGACGTGACACTTCTCCTCCCAACTGTTGGCACAAGGACAAGAACAAGCGGTTGTCATTGGTTTTTTCTTCATAACCAACGCCTTCTGGAAAATTATTCTCCTCTACGCAGATTCCCTCCTCATTCCTAACAAATAGCATCTGCTCTTTAGAACGAGGCGTAGTCTTACGGAATAACCACTCATCAACTATTCGTTCAAGGTTGTACCTGAATCCATATCTATAGCAATATCCACCTTTGAGAAAAATCACCTCAAACATAGTAGGACGCTCATTAGCTTTCAAGAGAAGAAATGGATCATACTCCAATTCTTCATTGTCGTTCAGTTTCACAGACAACAGAACGCATCTTGCCATCGTGTGCATAGCACTGACAAGATTGGACTTTCCACTCGAATTAGCTCCATACAACGCTAAGGTACGGAGCAAAACATGCTTGTTGCATGCGAACAGATTAGTCTCAGAGCATTCCTTCAACGCCTTATCCGCTTCTAATACCAAGGTCTTCCTTCCGTAAAACGACCTGTAATTCTCAACAGTAAATTCAAGTATCATATAATTAAACCTTAAAGTCTTTATATAGAATAATATTTCAAGTACAAAGGTAATAACAAAAACTCAATTAATGTACAAATCTGAGATTATTTCTCAAATTTACACACGGTATTCTTTCTTTTCTATCAACAGCAACGAATGTTGCTCGATTTTTAACCCTGCATATAACTACTCAGGTGGCTAAAGCATCGCACCAACCTCTGTTTATAGTCAGGCTAGGGCACCCGAGTAGTTACTTTTACTTTATTTCGTTAGAAATCAGAAAATTACACCGATTCCTTCGACAGCCTAAACAGCATCGAGAAATCATGAGACACGGGAAAAAACATCAGAATGCGCGCTATAAAATAACGGGATTTTTGAAAGTCCGCGCCAGTTTTAAATGAAAGAGCCGTGGGTCAATCGTGCTTTTTTCTGCTAAAAAGTTTGCATTATCAATGATTGTTTGTACCTTTGCGGCGTCAGTTCCCACCAAGCCTCTCAACGATGCTCAAATGCGTGGGGCTTTTTTGTATATATACGTTACTCTCAAAATACGCTAATGGAAAGATTACCGCACTTCACGAAACACTACATGACAGAGGCAGATTTGGTGGCTCTGTTGAAAAGTCGTGGACTTATCATTTCCGATGAAGCCAAAGCAGTACGGTATTTGGAGAGCATCGGGTACTATCGTCTTTCTGCTTATATGTACCCATTCTTGAAAGTTCCAAAGGAAACTCATCAATATAAAGATGGCACAACTTTCCAACAAGTGTTGAACCTGTATCGTTTCGACAAAAAGTGGCGTATGCTTCTTCTCAATGAGATTGAGAAAGTAGAGATAGCCATTCGTCGTGCCATTATGAGTATTCCTGTGCAGATGACAGGAGACATTTATTGGCTAACCAACTCCATTCACTTTGCCAACCAGCGAACTTTTCAAGAGACAAAGAACACCATTGACAGAGAATACGCTAAATCAACCGAAGAGTTCATCAAGCATTTCAAAGACAGTTATTGCGACACATATCCTCCATCTTGGATTTTGGGCGAGTTGCTGACTATTGGCAATGTGAACATGGTTTACCGTAATCTGAAAGCTGACAAGATACGCAAGCGCATCTCTCATTATTTCGGTTTGCAACCTATAGTGTTGGAATCTTGGATAACATCTTTGACCTTGTTGAGAAATGCATGTTGCCACCATTCACGGGTTTGGAACAGGGTAAGTTCTATCATGCCTGTTTCTCCAAGAAGAATTGCCCATCCTTGGATTATCCTGCCGACAAACCCTCAAAGAGTGTATTTCACAATCTGCATCATCAAGTATTTCCTTGACATCATATCACCCAACAATGATATGTTGGGAAAAATGCACACGCTATTTTCCAATTATCCAGAGATAGATCTGGCAGCTCTTGGATTTCCAAATGGATGGGAGAGCGAACCGTTATGGACACAACAGGTGTAAGTGCTCTTACCCGAAGAATTCAAGAATTGGAAAAGGAAAATGCCAGACTTAAAGCAATTCTTGCATAGAAAGTACGCCAGTAACTGCTTTCAAGGCACGCAAGTTGGGAAATGGCATTCTTACAGAGGCGATGAGTTGTGACGCTCACCTGTCTTTCGGTTACATATTAAAAGAGGTATCGGAAGCGGCCATCGGTGGCAACCATGTCGGCGCGGACCTGCTCCCGCAGATAGTGATTGACAAGTACCGCGACCATCTGCCCGAGTACCGTCAGGTGAAACAGCTACAAAAGAACCGGAGCATTATCCGGTTCGTAAAAAAAGTTCGCAAACCTTAGATTTGCAGAGTGGTTCTGCTGCGCCAAGGTATGCAGCGCAAA
>ERZ1026780.58-NODE-58-length-93558-cov-8.546282_pt1 | contig 93558 bp, 78 predicted proteins | sample MGYA00380126_ERZ1026780 | MGnify/ENA primary metagenome ERZ1026780 (study PRJEB33269, sample SAMEA4719762) | human gut metagenome | biome: human-associated habitat; feature: organic feature; material: feces | place: Cameroon | collected 2013-10 ... | reverse complement strand
TAAGCCAAGTAAAAAATGAACCGCAGCAAAATGTGGTGCTTTTTTGCGTTTATAGGCTCAAATAGAATTTCCTAGTCAATCAAAAAAGAGGCGAAGATTCGCACCTTCGCCTCGGCTCGTCCTGAAAATGGATTAATACATTCCGCCCATTCCGCCGCCCATTCCTGGGTTTGCAGCTGGCTTATCTTCTTTGATTTCGCTCACTGCGCCTTCCGTGGTCACAAACATGGCGGAGATGCTGGAACTATTAAGCACCGCGTTACGAGTGACTTTGGTCGGATCGACAATGGCCGCTTTAAACATATCGACCCAAGTGCCATCGAGAGCGTTGAAGCCAAAGTTCTTGGGTTGAACTTTTTGCTTAGCAATGATTTCTTCGCTATCGAAACCGGCATTATCAGCGATTTGAGCAAGAGGAGCCATAAGGGAATCCATAACGGCGTCGATACCCTTTTGGATGTCTGGGTTCTTGTCTTTAAGCGTTCCCTTCAAAGCGAGATAGACTTCGCTTAAGGCTGCGCCACCACCAACAACGATGCCTTCTTGAACGGCCGCTTTCGTGGCATTTAAAGCATCTTCGATACGAAGCTTCTTATCTTTGAGCTCGCTTTCGGTGAGAGCACCAACTTTTAAGACAGCAACGCCGTTAGAGAGCTTAGCAATACGTTTAGAAATGTTCTTCTTATCGTATTCGCTCGTAGCAACGCTATATTGCGATTGAAGTTCGGAAATACGGTCATTGATGTCTTTCTTGCTTCCTTCGCCGCCTACAATAGTCGTGCTATCTTTCTTAACGGTGACTTTCTTAGCTTGTCCAAGATCTTCGATGGTGATGTCTTTTAAGGCCATGCCAAGATCTTTGCTATAGAACTTGGCACCCGTCAAAATAGCGATGTCTTGAAGGGCAGCTTTTTGAGCATCGCCAAATTCTGGAGCTTTGGTGGCAACAACGGTGAAGGTGCCACGGAGCTTATTAACGATAAGAGTCGAAGTCACATCGCTATCGAGGTCATCGGCAATGATAAGAAGTGGCTTATGGGAGTCCACAACACTTTGGAGAAGAGGAACGATATCATTGATATTGCTGATCTTCATATCGGTGACAAGGATATAGGCATCTTCGAGTTCTGCCGTCATCTTTTCGTTATCCGTCACCATGTATGGGCTAATAAAGCCTTTGTCATATTCAAGACCTTGAGAGATGCAAAGTTCGTTCTCGCTGGTCTTCGAATCATCAACGGTAATGACACCATTCTTGCCAACTTTATCCATTGCTTCGGCAATGAGCTTACCAATTTCGTCACTATGCGAAGAGACGGAAGCAATGGCTTCGATATCTTCGTTGGTTTCGACAGGTTTCGAAATCTTAAGAAGTTCGTCGCTCACGGCTTTGCCAGCCTTTTCAATACCCATGCGGACAAAGACTGGGTTGGCGCCTTTTTCCACCGCATTGATACCACGATGGATCATGGCTTGAGCCAAAACAGTCGCCGTTGTCGTGCCATCGCCTGCTTTTTCGTTAGTGTGGTTCGCAACTTCATAAACGAGTTTTGCACCCATATTCTCGAAATTGTCTTTGAGCTCGATTTCGCGAGCGATGGAGACGCCATCTTCGCAGATGGCTGGGCTTCCATAGCCTTTATCCAAAGCGACATTGCGCCCTTTTGGACCAAGGGTCACTTTAACGGTGTTTGCAAGTTTATCAACACCCGCGACCATCGCGTCGCGAGCGCTTTTACCAAGTTTAATTTCCTTTGCCATAATTAGAGAGCCTCTCTTTCTTTATTCTTTTATGACAGCGAGAATGTCTTCCGCTTTAATAAGAAGATATTTGTGGTCGCCATCTTCATAGTCAGTACCCGCATATTCGCGGTAGATAACTTTGTCGTTAACGGCAATTCCTTCAATCTTTTGAAGTTTGCCATCTTCGACTTTACCAGGACCAAGAGCAACAACAGTTGCCACATTGCCTTGTTTCTTTTCAGTCGTTAGAACAATCGAACCAATCTTTTTTTCGCTTGGGACCTTCTCAATAAGAAGATAATCATTAAGCGGTGTAATCTTCATAGTGTTTTATTCCTCCACTGGTTACGCAGTTATAATAATCCAGTGTTTGGCACTGTCAAGTGGTGAGTGCCAAAAATATTTTTCTTTTTGTCAAAGCGAAGAAAATGTCAAAAAAAGAACGCCTTTATGTGGCGTTCGATGTTTTTACCCAAGAGCCGAAATTTTTGTCAAACCGTAGTCTGGTTTTGAAATTGCTATGATAATTCACGGACAAGTCGCCCGTACTCACGAATATCGGATCGTCAAAAGGCCTATATTTAAACCACGAGAGTTTATAAAGCTGGGGATATCCAGTCAGTCTAAAACTAGCAGACTTAAACGTGCCAAACTTATTTATCGTTGACGAGCTAAGCTGTTTAAAAATAATTGAATTAAATTGTTGCCCGTTTAAGTCAATTGTTTTCAAATCGGCGTCAATTTGGCTTTTAACTTTTTTAAGAAAAGTAGAATAGTCAGTAGAGCTATCTATGGTGGAAGTTACCAAGTAATTACCTTCACCGACATTACTCGCTTTACTATAATCTTCGCCGTTTTTTACATATAGCTCTTTTCCACTATAACCAGCATATGAATATTTCAATGTGTAGGTTCCATCGGAATTTCGAGTTACTAAATTGCCGTTTTCATCGAAAAGATTGATGTCATATTTTTCCGCCGAAACAAAAATATTTTTAAAGTAAAGATAACGAATTTTTGTTCCAATCAATTCGTCTTGCAATGTCACATAATGGCCATCAGAATTTTGTTCCACTTCAACAAATTTATTCTCATCGTTTAAACAAACATGCTTTTTGTCGGACCTAACACACGTGTAAATTCCAGTCAAAAAATCGTAAGTAGTTGACAAATCAAAACCACCATTTATTTTTAGCGGATTGATGACATTAAAATTTTTGTCGCAAAGAGGTTGATTAATCGCACCGCTTAGAGACTTTCCAGCACCTTGAAATTTCATAGAAAATGGGGCCACGGAGGTAATTGTTGGCGAAACATACTGGAATTCTTTTTTCATCAATGAGAAATTTTGACAATTGTTCAAAAAGGACGAATTTTTATTTGTATCAATATCGATATAACCCGTAAGAACGTGGTTTGAGACTTCAGAACCAGAAAGATTGCTTCCTATTTGTCCTCCAATCCGAATTCGGGGCTCTTTTTTCGTCAATAAAGCGTATTCGTCACGCAAATATCGGTCAAAATTAGAAGTTTGGAAACTATAGGGATTATTCGAAAATTGCCCAGGAATGTAATAGTAATACGAGCTATCACCTGACGGAGGGAGTTCTGTTGGAACTACTATGCCTCCATAAGATGTTCCTTTTTTTATCAAATAATCGGTAGTAGAAGCTATTTTAACGGTATAGTGATTGTTATACTGTGAACTAGAAAGAATTATCTGGGATTTTTCTTTCGCAAGAAGGTGTGATCCGGGGTAAAACTCCAAAGTCAAAGGGCATGTAACACGTGCATTGTCTTCTATAACTAGATCATAAAAAGGAGCGACAGGGAAATAAAAAGCTGCCAGATCAAACGATGCATTAATTGTTACATTAATATCCAATTTACTCTTCTTCATGACGACATTAAGTTTTAAGGAGTTAATTCTTACATCGCCTTTAAAAATTAGATTACACCGAAATCCGTCTTTTGTCTCAGAATCGTTTTTTTCATCTCCCGAATAGAAAACCTCCTGATCGTCCGAGCGATTGTTCTTTGTTTCGCTAATTAGAACGCTAGAAGAATCTTCAAGTTGAATAAATGAATCACTATCGTTCCCGATAATTTTGCAAACTATTTTGGATAAAGTTGAAGAAGCGTACAAAGCCGTCGGGCAAAGCAACTTGGAAGTATTATAAAAATAAACTTTCGCCGATAAATACGGCATATTAAACATGGAAAACGGGACTATGTTAGCAAAAGCTCTTCCAACAGTATTGCCACCACCGGAATAATCGCATACAACCATCGGGGAATAAATTGTTCCGTGATTATAAATGGCGCCTTTCAAGCTCCCATCCGCATTCGTTTTTGTGTCCACGATGTATCCGTAGGCATTAAGTGTTGCGCCTTCTTCGATTGTGATAGTGTGACCATTTAGATCGAGTTCAACGTTATTTCCTTGAATAATGCCGCCTGCTTCACCACCGCCATTTGTGGACATTACGAGAGCGCCTATTGAAAGAAAGCTTCCTTTTTTGATGATTAAATTGCCAGCCAACTTGATGGTGTAAAGATAGCCCTTTGGAGTATAAGTTTTGGTTTCATAGGTTCCATCAGATTTATAATCTCTATAAGAAAGGGACTTGCTCGAGTTATTATTGCGGTAATAGTTAATGGTCTTGTTGTATTTAGGAATATAACTTAGCGCATTATTTGTGGCGTTAGTTTTGTCTGAAAAGTATTTTACATAATAGCTTCCGTCAGTACCGTTATCGCCATCGCCATCTTTCGGAGTAAAAGTGCTTTTTTCCAAAAATTCCTTTTCGGAATAATCGATCTTACTTTGGGTGTGAGTGAACACGACGTTGTGATCAATATTAAGAGTCCTACCATCGCTATAGCCTAAATAGATATTACGATGGAAGCCATCGATATTTTGATAGGTCCTGTCCGTGGTTAAGCTGCTATAAAAGCCACTTTCGTTCCCTTCATCTTGACCTAGATTAACATTTTCAAAAATATAATTGGTCCCTGATGTATTCGATGCGATATATTCGGTCAATTGACTCGGCTCGTAGGACGTTGGAGCGTTTTTTCTATCGGAGCTTTCAATAACCCATGCGCTTAAAGCGACCGGAATTAGGAAACCGATAATAAGAGGCAAAGTTTTTATCGCGCGAGAGAATCTTTTTTCCATAATCACTTAACCACAAGCGAAAAATAAAATTCGATATTCGAAACGCTTCCTAAAGCCTCGGCCAAAGAGTCGCTATATCGGAAGCCAAGACGAAAATGCCAATCTTGGTTTAACGAGTCAGGAGAATAACTCATAACTATTTTATTTTTCTCTCCTTCCACTCCATAATCTTCGCCCCATGATTTTCCATCATCGGAGACGCAAAAATATTTGGCATCCTTCCCGTGAGCCGATTCATCCGCATCGACAAAATCAAAGAGGGAGATGTTTTTATTCGAGGAATAACACATCGTGAGTTTTATCGAAAAGTCCCCAATGTTCTTTTTGATATCCTCACAAAGTATTTTTCCATCGACTTGGAAGTTTCCTAAATCTTTGGTTGTTCCAGTCGTCTCATCTTCAATGAAACAGCCGTCGGTATACCTCAAAGTGCTGACACTGACATTTTGGAAATAAAGCGAAAGGTCATAAACATCCGCCACCTCCGCATTGAGATTGGTGGAAGTTTGTTTCTTATTGTCATCTGCACTAATTACCCAGCTGGAAAAGCCGATTCCAAACACAGAAAGAACAGAAAGGAATAGACAAAAACCAGAGCCATCAAAAAGACTTAAAACATGGCTCCAAAAAGAGGATTTTTTCATGAGCAAAATCCTCGCAAAAATGGACGCCAAAAAGCGAAGCGATAATTCAATCTTGATATAAGGAAGAAGAAATCGTCAAAAAGAGGCTTACGGGCTCTATTTAGAAGCCCCCCCCCGCACGCTTTTAGACCGATTCTTTTCATTGCAGCACTATTATCCTTACATTTCATCCTTCTTTCAATTATCCCTTTTTGCTATTTTTCGGAGTTTAAACATAGAAAAAGGCGCCATTGACGGTGCCTTAGGAATAGAGAAAGGGGCTATTTCTTTTCAATCGTGCTCTCACGAGCGGTCAAATGAGCGTCGAAGCGATAGCTCTTGTCGTTGAGTTCGCCATTAATGAGATCAATAAGCATATACATCGCGCGTTTCCCCACTTCTGCCATATCGATTTGCATGGAAGATAAGGTTGGACGGACGATATTCGCGTATTTTGTGCCAACCAAAGAAAGAACTTCGACATCGTTCGGAACACTTAAACCACTATCGGTGGCCGCATTCTCAATCGCGGCCGCTATCGAATCGCGATAAGCGACAAAGTATCCTTTTCTCGCATGTTTGAAATAATCGACGAAATCATAATAGGTGCGAGTATAGGAATCATCGCAATTGGTGATGTGATAAGGACGGCCAAGGCGCTTATGCACTTCGACGAAAGCCTTCTCACAATGCATTAAAAGTCGACCACCATCATGGACGTGAAGGAACGTCATGTCCTTCTTGTCGGTATTCGAAGAGTCGGTGTAATAATTTTCGATTATTTTTTCGAGCAAATCCTCATAGGAGAAAGTGACGCAACCCACTTTATCGCCGACGATGTGGTTGTTAACGACAATAGTCGGAACGCTATAAGAGTTGATCTTCATAACGTCTTCCGTATCAAGCTCATCGTCGAAAATGATGGCGCCATCAACATGAGTTGTAATAACCTTCTCAATCATCGAAAGGGCTTCCTCATGAGAATGGGAGGTCGTGAATAAGGTCAAGACGAAGCCTTTTTCTTTGGCCACTTCGCTAATGCCGTTAAGCATATTGGAAATATAGACGTAGTTAGCACTTGGGATAACAACGCCGATATTGGTCGTTTTATTGGTGGCTAAGGCCTGAGCCAAACCACTCGGCTTATAGCCAAGGCGACGAATCGTTTCTTCGACTTTGTTACGGGTAGATTCCGTTACATTTCCTTGTTTGTTGATAACGCGACTCACCGTGGCAAGAGAAACTCCCGCCGCTTGGGCGACTTGGTAGATGGTAACGCGATCTTTTAAGTTATCCATGGTTATTCCTCCAACGAACTTATTTTAGAAAAGCTTCCTTGCTTTTCAATGAAAATATTTTCATAAAAACAAAAGAAAAAGCCGATTGGTGACCAAAAAGTCTCAAATCGACATTCTCCTTTCAAAAAGAACAAAGGTTTTGCGTTTCTTTTTGCGAAAATATTTTTGAAAATAATGTAAAGAGTTCGTGAGAAACTTAGCCAAGATAAGGAACTTCTTCGAGCCTATCGCTCGGATAATCGCCACGTCCCTCTTTCGCTTGGCGCTTCCCATCTAATATCACTAAATCGCCAGTATATCCAACGGTGTCGTTCTTGATAAGGGAGGTGCCAACGCCATAGCAGTCGACAGGAACGCTTAAGCGCGTCCATTCTTCAATTTTCTTGGCATTAAAACCACTCGAGACGGTGATCTTCACCCAATCAAGACCTTCTTTCACTAAAGCGTCCTTCAAAGCAAAGATAAGTTCTTTACAAACGCCATGAGGATCAAAGCCGGAAGTATCTTTATCATCAAAATAGTGATCAATCAAGGCTTTGGAAGTATCCACGCGGACGCCACGAAGGACGTTTGGGCCGAGCGCTTTAGCGACCATCACGGAATCTCTTACCACGTTATTATGGTAATCGATCAAAGCGGTCACTTTCTCATTCGGGAACGCTTCGTGGTAGATTTCGCAAGCTTTTAAGATATCGCCATCACAAATTTGAATCAGCGCGTGAGGCATAGTTCCCATTCCTTTCACGCCCACCCATTCGCCTTGGGCGTCGGTCGAGAATTTCTTAATGCCAGCGACGTAACTTGCGTAGCCATCGCCTTTTTGCGTCAAATAGTCATCTTGGCGATCCGCCATCGAAAAGGTATCGGTGCCGCGCAGCGCCTTCACAACGCGATAGGTATTGGTGGCAACAGCGCTTCTTCTTGTCAAAATGCCGTCGATAAGAGACTCGAGGAATCCGAAGTCTTCATAGCGGCCCGTGATTTTCAAAACAGGCTCGTTCTTGGAAATCATATCCCCGTCTTCAAGGGCAAGAATCTTTAAGTCTTTTGGGTTACGGGCGAAAGTGTGTAACAAAGCGATACTTTCATCTAAGCCACACGCCATCACATCGTCTTCTCTTTGGAAGAATTGTTCTTCGACGATATGATTGGGAGCAAAATTTTCCACGATATAACGGGACTTCAAAAAATAGTTTGCGCTAAAAAAGCCGTCTTTTATCCTTTCGTCGAATTGAAAGGTCTTATTGGTAAGACGAGCAATTTTCCCCGCTTCTTTGAGTTTGATTTCGAGTTCTTCCATAGTTTCTTCCTCTTAAAAGAAATCGTCGCCGATTCGATAATCCCCATCTTTGGGGATGAATAGAATATCTTCTTCCGAGCCTAGCTTCAACGCTTTAGGCGACATCAAAAGGACGTCGATAGGGATATTCTTCTCAATTCCTTTCTTAAAAAGAGTCCCATCCGCCAAGACACTTCCGTCTTGGGCGGCAACGCATAAAGAGCCAACAGAAAGGTTCTTCGCTTTGGAGACGGTTTCAAAATGTTCGCCATTCTTTCCTTCCAAAGTAACGATAGAGGCTTTCTCGTCAAGAGGGTGCTCTTCTAAAGAAAGAATTTTCAAAACGACAAAGCCGCTTTCGCTCACACGGGGCAAAGGAACAAAACCCGTTCTTGAAAGAACGCTATTAATCGCGTCCACAAGATGCGCTTCGGGCAAAAATATAATCCCATCGGCGTTTATTTTCACCGTCTTAGAGATATCGAAGATGTTATAGCCTATAAGTTCTTTTTCGGAATAAAGAGCCTCCACTTCTTCGACTCTTTTGGTGCTCGTTACTTTTTTCGAAGGGTCGATAAGAACGAAGAGCACATCTTTCGAAACGGCATAATTATAAAAAAGGCGGTACATATCTATTCTCCTTTATTTTTGGTAAATGATCCGATGAATAGGTTTTTGGACGCTTCGGAAATTGGTTTCATATTCGCTTTGAGCATCAAAGGAATCGAGGCCATCGTAATCGAAAACGTCGGAAACGAGCTTCAAAGAAGTCTTTGCCCCTTCTTCGAGCGTAAACTCGTAAAGAATGTCATTATCCGTTTTGATTTTAAGGAGCCCGTTTGCTTTTAGAAGGGAAGCCATATTGGAAAGGCGAGAAGACGTCGTTAGCCTTCGTTTGGCGTGTTTCTTTTTTGGCCATGGATCGCTGAAATTCAAAAAAATCTCATCAAATCGGAGGTCTTTTATCATTTCATAGAGATTATCGAAATCGCCTGGCAAAAGACGGATATTAGAAATTCCTTTTTCTTCAATTTTCTTTGCAAAAGTGCCACAAATGGAAATATCCCTTTCTAAAGCGAGGTAATGTTTCGTTGGATTCTTTTCGGCGATTTGAAGCAAAAAACCACCTTTCCCAGAACCGATTTCCAAAGACAAAGGAACGTCTTTAAAGAACCCTTCATCGTCTTTGATGTTACTCAAAACGAATTCGGGGTGGCTCTCGAGATAAGGTTTTGCCCAACTTTTGAAACGGCTTCTCACTGGTTTTTGGCTTTCTCGCCAAGCATATAGATGGCGCGAGCGTAGATGGCAATATCCTTCACGAAGTCCTCGACATAGATATATTCATCGGGACTATGCATATTGCCAGGATGTTTAGGCCATTCGGCGCCGAAAGCGACCGTGTTCTTCGCTTCTTTGGCATAAGTCCCGCCGCCAATGGCAAGAGGCTTAGCGAAAAGATCGAAGGTTTCTTTTTTGTACGCCTTCATGAGGGTCGAGACCAAAGGGCTCTTCTTGCTATAGAGGAGAGGTTTCGTCTCGCTATCGATGATAGGAAGGGTTTTCGTAAAGTCGAAGAACTTCATTAAAAGGGCTTTGGCATCCGCTGTTTCTCCATAACGGAAATCGATAGAGACACTAAGGGATTTTCCATCATATTTAATGACGCCATAGTTGTAGGTCGTTAAGCCGAGTTCTTTGGAAACTTCTTTTCCGTCAAAAGGCGTGCCATTAGGATCATCCATAGCTTTCCCCAAAAGCGATAAGGTTTCTAACTTATAGAATTCGCCAAGGGCTTTAAAGGCTTTGGTTGCCGCATTATCGCCAAGTTCTGGCGTGCTTCCATGGGCCGTCTTGCCTTTAAAACGAACCATCATGAGTTCAGGAAGAAGAGTTACATCGGCCGAAATATTGTTTTTCTTCAAATAGCTTTCAAAAGCCTTGTCTGGTTTCATCGTCACAAGGAGAGAGTCGCAAACGGCGTTGCTCACCGTTCCCCCATCCATGGCGATAACAGGGCTAAGATCCACTATTTTTCTCGCATGGGCATGCGTAATTCCTTTTTCCGCGTAGATAAGTGGCCAATTGGCATCCGGTGTAAAACCAAAGGTTGGCTCTTCACCATGGCCTTTCGAGAAGTAATGCTCTAAGCAAGAGCTTCCCCTTTCTTCGTCGCCACCGCTTACGATCTTGACGCGGAAGCCTTTAATTAGACCATTGTCCTTTAAAAGTTTCGTCGCGTATAAAGCGGCCAATAAAGGTCCTTTATCATCGCATGCGCCTCTTCCATAGATAACGCCATCTTGAAGTTCGCCGCCAAATTCTTTATGGGTCCAAGTGCCAGAAACAGGAACGACATCGCTATGGCCATAGATACCAATAAGAGGTCCGGCTTCGCCGATTGATAATTCCACCGCATGTCCTTCGTCGTTATAGACTTTAAAGCCATAGTCTTCGCCAAGCTTAGCAAAATAATCGAGCGCTTTTTTGACCTGAAGTCCATAAGGAGCCAAAGGAGCAATCGTCGAAGCGTCATAAACGCTTGGGATTTGAATGAATTTTTGCAAAGCGACGATACCGATCTCTTCGTATCCTTTTGCTAGTTTTTTGAAATTTGCCATAGTCTAATTGCCTTTCCTTTCGATGAGGCGAGAGGTCGCTTTATGGAGTAAGGGGACAAGAACACCCGCCAAAAGAGCTTCTAAACTCGCTCCAAGGAGAATCACGCCCGTAAACGTTAGGGCAATTCCTTCCGTTAAGATGTCCGTGCTTTGGAAATAAGGAAGGATGTCTCCGAAATAGAATATGAATAAAGCGCCAAATACAAGAACCGTGTGTAGAAGGGTTAGCCCAAAGCACATCGCCCCGATCACCAATGGGTTCCGACTTATTTTAGGAGCTTTTCTTAAGAGTTGGAAGAAGAAGCCACAAAGGAAGCCGAAGATAAGTCGAGGCAATACCGAAACCCAAGGAACAACAAAGAAACCATTGAGGCCTACGGGGTTTGACAAAGCTTGAATCCAACTCGTAACGCCAAAGAAAAGGCCATAGAGAAGGCCTCGCTTATAACCAAATAAAGAGGCGCCAAGCAAGACTGGCAAATGCATAAGCGTCAAAGAAAGGCCTGGCAAAATGGTGATGTACCCCATTTGAGGGACAAAGCCCATAATGAGGATAAGAGCCAAAAAGACGGCATCATAAGCAATTTGACGAACGCTGGTAGTCGAAGGGTTTTCTCTTTGGAATTCAAAAAGAAGAGCCAAGCAAAAAAGTGCCACAAAAACCCAAAGCAAGATTGTTTCGTAATTCATTATCGGTTTCCTTTCTTTCTGCGATAGATAGCCTCAAGGCCATAAAGCAATAGATTTTCGTCATAGACGAAGTCTTTCTCGAGCAAAGAAGCGACATATTTGGCATTTCCACCCGTGAGAACTTTCTTAAGAGAGTAGCCCACTTCCTTTTCAAAAGCGCTCGCAAAGCCAAGGACTTCGAAAGCAGTCCCATAGGTGATACCACTATTCATGCAGTCGAGAGTATTTTTGCCAATCACCTTTTTGGGCGCTAAGAGGCTTACTTCAGGAAGGGCAGCCGCTCCTTTGACAAGGGCTTCGATGGAAAGGCGAAAGCCAGGAGCAATCACTAAACCCGAGAAATTCCCTTCCTTGTCGAGATAAATATACTTGCTTGCCGTCCCTAAATCCGCGATAAAAATGCCAGTTCCGTAACGAACTTTGGCGCCGGCGCTATCGGCGACAAGGTCGCTTCCAACCTCCAGAGGATTATCAACGTTTAGCTTCACGCCGCTTGATAGACCTGGACCAAGTAAAAGAGGTCTTTTCCCAAAAAAGGACAAGGAAAGATCATAGAAGGTGCGAATTAAAGAAGGAACGACACAGGAAATAATGATGTCATCGACATCTTCCTTCTTGATCCTCACCGTTTCCAAGGCCGAAAGAAGGACGCTTCGATATTCGTCCTCGCTCCGGATGGGTTTGGTCGCCGCTTTATAGACGCTTTCGAGCTTCGTTTTAGAAAAGAAACCGAAATCAATTAAAGTGTTTCCAATATCGATAGTTAGTAACATAAGGTCTGTCTCCGCTCCACGCTTCCCTAAAATCGAAAGTCATGGGCCAAAAATAAAGAAACGAATTAGGCAACGACGATATTTAAGATTCTACCAGGCACGTAAATGACCTTTCGAATCTCCTTTCCTTGAATAAAAGAAAGGACTTTTGCACTGGATTTTGCGCTTTCAAGAGCTTCTTCTTGAGAGGCGTTCTTAGAAAGAGAAAGGACGTCACGTACTTTGCCATTGACGCTTACTGCAAGGTTCATCTTATCGACGACAAGTTTCTTTTCGTCGAATCTCGGCCAAGGCTCATAAGCGATGGTATTCGTGTGTCCAAGCTTTTCCCACATCTCTTCCCCTAAGAATGGGCAAACGCAAGAAAACATCTTAGTGAAGCCTTCCATATAAGGACGATAGAGGGATTTTGCTTTGTAACAATCATTCACGAAAACCATCATCGCCGCTATCGCGGTATTAAAGCTTAAGGACTCAAAGTCTTCGCTCACTTTTTTGACTAAGGAATGATAGGAGAAATCAAGTTCCCCACTATTGGCATCCGAAATAAGAGACTTATAAGGATCTTCATCGACCAAGCGGAAGGCTCTTTCTAAGAATCGATGAGCGCCTTCTAAGCCTTTGGTGTTCCAAGGCTTGGTTTCGTTTAAAGGCCCCGCGAACATTTCGAATAGACGAAGCGAATCGGCGCCGACGCTATTGACGACCTCATCGGGATTGACGACGTTGCCACGCGATTTCGACATCTTTTCGCCATTGGCGCCTAAGATCATGCCTTGATGATAAAGGCGTTGGAAAGGTTCCTTAGTACTCGTAATGCCAATATCATAAAGGAATTTGTGCCAGAAACGGGCGTAGAGAAGATGCAAAACGGCATGTTCTTGCCCACCGATATAAAGATCGACAGGAAGCCAATGATCGAGCAATTCCTTATCGCCGATCACCTTATCGTTATGAGGATCGATGTAGCGAATGTAGTACCAAGAAGAACCCGCCCATTGCGGCATGGTGTTGGTTTCGCGAACGGCTTTTTGGCCTTCATAGGTGATGTTAAGCCAATCCTTGGGGGCTTTCGAAAGAGGAGGTTTACCATCTTTAGTTGGCGCATAGTCGTCGAGTTCTGGAAGAACAAGCGGCAATTCGCTTTCTTTTAAGGCATGTTCCTTCCCATCTTCCGTTTGCACCATCGGAATCGGCTCGCCCCAATAACGTTGACGAGAGAAAATCCAATCGCGGAGCTTGTAGTTCGTAACAGGCTCCCCTTTCTTTAAGGAAACAAGTTTCTCGGTGATAGCTTTCTTAGCTTCCGCAATATTTAGGCCATTGGCGAAACCGCTTCCGATGTGTTTGCCATCGAGTGTATAAGCTTCTTCGTCGTCTCCACCTTCCAAGACGCGAATAATGGGAAGATTATGTTTTTTGGCAAAGGCGAAATCGCGCTCATCATGGGCCGGAACGGCCATGACCGCACCCGTGCCATAAGCGCCTAAAACGTAGTCGGCGACATAAACGGGAATGCGAACGCCATTGATGGGGTTAATCGCATAAGCGCCAGTAAAGACGCCCGTTTTCTCTTTTGCTAAAGCGGTACGGAGAAGGTCGCTTTTGCTTTTGGCCGCTTCGATATACTTTTCTACCGCTTCCTTTTGCTCGTCGGTCACAATCTTCTGAAGCAAGGGATGCTCCGGCGCCAAGCAGCAATAGGTGCAACCGAAAAGGGTATCGACTCTCGTCGTATAAACCGTGAAGGACTCAGCACTATTTTCAAGACTAAAAATAACGTTGACGCCAGTGCTTTTTCCAATCCAGTTCTTTTGCATCTCGAGCGTGCTCTTTGGCCAATCAAGACCTTTTAGGTCCTCTTCAAGACGATCACAATAAGCCGTGATTTTAAGAATCCATTGGCGCATTGGCATCCGAATAACGGGATAGCCGCCGCGTTCGCTTTTGCCGTCGATGACTTCTTCGTTTGCCAAAACGGTACCAAGCTCTGGGCAATAATTGACAGGAATATCCGCAACGTAAGCGAGATCGTGTTGGAACATCTTCGTGAATATCCACTGCGTCCACTTGTAATAGCTTGGATCGATGGTAGCGATTTCCTTACTCCAGTCGTAAGAAAAACCGAGTGATTGGATTTGTTCCTTGAAATGGGCGATATTTTTGCGGGTGAATTCTTCTGGGTGGCGATTCATCTTGATAGCGAATTGCTCAGCAGGAAGCCCGAAAGCGTCCCAACCCATAGGATGAAGGACGTTAAAGCCTTGCATTCTTTTCATACGGGCTACGATATCCGTAGCCGTATAACCTTCAGGATGCCCGACGTGAAGCCCCTCCCCCGAAGGATAAGGGAACATATCTAAAACGTAGTATTTCGGTTTTGAGAAATCTTTGGTGTCACAATAGAAAGTGTTGTTCTTTTCCCAATATTGACGCCACTTTTTCTCAATTCTTTTGTGATCAAACGACATAAATCCTCCTTCACGAAACGATGGATTCGAAGAGTTTTTCGTAAGCGCTTGCGCTCTTCTTCCAACTATGATCGCGTCTTAATGCGTTTTCTTGGCACATATGGAGAGCGTCTTTCTTCGAATAAAGGATATCGGACATCAAAATCCCATAGCCAAGACCCGAATCATTATAGTCGTTAAATCCAACCCCGTCAGCGTTATTCGCATTATCGCCAAGGTAACCGTTTACAGTGTCTTTTAAACCACCCGTATAGCGAACAATGGGCAAGGCGCCATAACGATGAGAAATCATTTGGGAGATACCGCACGGTTCAAAGAGGCTTGGCATTAGAAAAAAATCGATTCCGGCATAGATTTTATGGGCCAAAACATCGTTATAGCCGATATAAATGCCACATTTTTCAGGGAATCTAGCACGTAGGTCTTCACATTTTCTTTCAAGGTCGTATTCTCCCGAACCCAAAATAATGAGATTGCAATTCTCACGAAGCTTTTGGGAGAAGACATCGACGATGAGATCAATGCCCTTTTGCCAAGAAAGGCGGGAGACAATGCCGTAAACAGGGCCTCCTTGATCGGTAAGATGAAAGTTTTCTAAAAGGCTTTTCCTATTGATTCGATGAGCGGAGTCAAAAGTTTTGATATCGTAATTCAAAGCGATATTTTTGTCTTTTAAGGGATTCCATTCCTCCGTATCGATGCCATTAAGAATGCCGACGAAATCACGGTCGCGAAGTTTAAGGACGCCATCGAGGCGATGACCGCCATCATTCCAAAGAAGTTCGTCGCGATGGGTGGGTGAAACGGTCGTTATTTTGTCAGCGTAGATGATGCCGCTTTTAAGGGTGCTAACCATTTCATCAAAGCGGACTTTCCCCGAGAAAAAGAGCTCATCATCGAGATTGAAATAATCGTGGAGATAGAAACGGTCCATAAGGCCTTTGAAGGCGGGGTTATGAATCGTCAAAACGAACTTCATGTCGCGATAGAAGGGATCGCCTTTTTCGCCTTCTTTCACAAGAGTGGGCAATATGGCCACTTGCCAATCGTGGACGTGAACGATATCGGCCTTGAAAGAAAGGAATTTCAAAAGGGCCCTAGAAGCTAAGGAAAAGAAAGCAAAACGTTCGTTGTCGTCTTGGTAGCCGTATAGAGCGTCTCTCCCGAAATAATAGTCATTCCCAAGGAGATAATAAGTAACCCCTCCTTCTTCTAAGCGATAGACGCGCGCTTCTTGTCTTCGCCAAGAAAGGGTGACATTAAAAGAGCCGATTTCTTTGGGTTTCCTTTTTCCAAGCTTAAGGTTCTTATAGAAAGGCAATCCGAAAATGACTTCATGGCCTTTTTGCGCCAAGGAACTAGAAAGAGAGAAAGCAACGTCCGCCAATCCCCCCGTTTTGCAAAAAGGATTGGATTCGGATGCAAATACTGCGATTTTCATAAAATAGCCCCCTGTCGAACATAGATGATGTTTTTCGAATCCCCTTCAACCGTATGTTTCGAAGCGATGCGCGAATATTTATCAATAACCAAGTCAGAAACGCGAGCGTTTTCACCAATATGAACGCCCGAAAGCAAAATCGAGTGGCGAATGACGGCGCCTTTCCCGATTTTAACATTACGACAAATGATGGAATCGTGGACTTCTCCATCGACGATGCAGCCATTCGAAACGAAGGAATTGGTCACTTCGCTCTTTTGGCCATAGAGTGCAGGCGCGGTGTCGTGAGTCAAGGTAAAAATCGGCCATTCGGCATGAAAAAGCTTCTTAGAAATTTCAGGGTTCAAGAGTTCAAAAGAATACTCAACGTAATGAGGCAAGCTATCAAAGCAACGAGCGTAGCCATTAAAGGGGGCAGCACGCACTTTGAAAAGCTTTTGATGAACGAAAGAAGCAATCATCTCGCGAATGCCAAAGGAAGCGTCATATCTTGGGTAGCGATCAATCATCTCCGCCAAAGCTTCACGGTCTATGATCCACGCTTCCAAAGAGACGTCCCTTTTCTTTTTTGTCCCATCGTTACGGACAATATCGGTCACATAGCCATCATTCCCGACTTCAAAGCAATAACGATTCAAGAAGGTTTTATCGGCATCATCGATGGTTTTATAAAGAACCGTCAAGGCCTCCTTATGGGCACGATGCTCTTCGATATAAGGAGCAAAGTCCATTGTCATGAGAATGTGAGGGGCCGCAATAACAATCGTTTTCGCTTTGCTATCATAAAGCACCCAATCGTTTTCGCGGATGTTATTCAAATCGGTATTGTAGGATTCGTTTAAGACGCCCTTTTCGTTATAGAAAACAATCGTTCTTCCAATTTTGGTATTGGCAACCCAACTCGACATATTCCCCATGTGCTTCATTAAGGAACGTTGGTGGTTTTTGCATAGAATTCCCACTGTTTCAATGCCGCTATTGGCAAAGTTACTCATCATGAAATCCATGAAAGCATATCTTCCTAAGAAACTCGTGGAAGCGAGGGGTCTACTGAGGGTCAATTCCCCAAGTTCTGGCGAATTGTGACAATCAAGAAGGGCAATAACGTCTTTCATTAGAATAACCTCGCTTTCTTATTGGCAATGAGGGCGATTTCTTCGCCATCTTCAGGCTTAATGACATCTTTCGTATCCACGAGCGTTCCGGGTGCGACGATCGCATTCGTCACTTTGGCGCCTTTGGCGATGCGGGAACCAGACATGATAACGGAATTCTTCACGCGCGCCCCTTCTTCAATAAGGGTTTCGCCACTAATAACAGAATGTTCGACTATGCCATAAACCTGCGCTCCTTGGTTTACTAAGGAGTCCTTCACTTTGGCTTTGGGGCCGATATATTGAGGAACGCTGTGCTTATCTTCGGAAAGGATTTTGTTTTCTCCTTGAACGGTATAAAGATTGGTTCCATCTTTATTGCTCAAGAGCAAATCCATATTGGCCTTATGAAGAGAAGAAATCGTGCCAACATCCCGCCAATAGCCGTGATAGGTATAAGTCACAAGCTTCTTCCCATCAGCAAGCATCGTCGGAATAATGTTCTTTCCGAAGTCATGATCGCTTTTTTGAAGGGCATGATCCTTCAAAAGGTATTCGCGAAGCGTCGAATAGGTGAAGATATAAATACCCATGCTAGCCAAATTGGAGAGAGGGTTTTTAGGTTTCTCTTGGAAGGAAGTGATTTCATCTTTTTCGTTGGCGATAATTAAGCCGAACCGAGAAGCTTCTTTCCAATCGACTGGATAGGCGCTAATCGTGCAATCCGCATTCGATTCGATATGCTTTTTAAGCATTTCGTTATAAGTGCAACTATAAATGTGATCGCCTGACAAAATAAGGACATAATCAGGGTTTTGGGAAGCGAGCCAATCCAAGTTTTCAAAGATGGCGTCGGCTGTTCCCGCATACCAATTGCTACCTTCTTCGGTTTGCTTTGGGCTAAGGATGCTGGCTAAGCTTCGAACGCCATTAAAGCCCCACTTCTCACCATTGCCAACATAGCTATTGAGTTCACTGGATTCGTATTGCGTTAAGACGCTTACCGTGCGAATGCCACTATTGGCACAATTGCTCAAAGGAAAATCAATGATGCGGTACTTTCCTCCATATTCGACGGCCGGTTTTGCCACTTTGCGCGTCAAAGCTTTAAGGCGGGTTCCTTTCCCACCAGCTAAGATCATGGCAACGAGTTTTGCGCTCATATCGTGCTCCCTTTCTATTTATAGACGAACTACTAAGAAATAATAGCACATAAGAGCCAAAAAACTTAGTGAAAGCGAGGAATGTTTGCAAGCACCTTTAGAAGGTGTTATAGTCTTAACCGCAAATTTGCAAGAGGTGAAAGAAATGTCTAGAGTATGCCCGATTTCCGGAAAAGGACCGCTCAGCGGAAACAACCGCAGTCATAGCGTCTTGGCCACCCGCCGTCGTTGGAATGTGAATCTCCAAAAATACAAGATTAACATCAACGGCAAGATGGTCGAAGTCCGTATGTCCGCCCGTGCTTATCGTTCCCTTAATAAGAGCGTGAAAGCCAAAGCTGATAAAGCGGAAGCCAAATAAGGAAAGAAAACAAAACGAAAGATCCGCGGCCGCGGATCTTTTTTTCTTGCCCTATTCCTTAAAACAAAATAGCGAGAACGCTAAAAAGAAGGAAACCTAGAGCAAAAAGAAGGAATAAAAGCCATTCGTAGAAAGCGAGCCGAAAGACTTTTGGACGGCGATAAGAAACGCTGCCATCGGGATTCGAAAAGGCCTCAAGTTCATACCATCTTCTAAGCCTTGGGTCCGCTAAAAGAGGAATCGCCAAGGCGCTTAATATCATAAGGATATAGGAAAAGACTCGAATAAAGAGCTCATGGCCGCTTCGAGAAGCCACCGCCAAAAAGCAAAGGGCGCCGCTTAAAAACAAGACCATGAGAAGGAGGCCAGAAAGGAGGTAAAGACCGAAATGAAGTTTCTCGTTGGAGGGCGAAACGCTTACCAAAAAGCTCCAGGCGACAAGAAAGAGAAGAATGCTTATTTCGCCAAAAAGCAAATAGCCTTGAAAGGAAGCATCGATAAATTCCAAAGAACTCGTCAGAAGAGCCAAAGGCAAAAAGGCAGGGAGTAAGCCTAGCAAAAAGAAAGCATAGGAAAGAGAGGAATTCCTCGTGCCGAAATATTCATTTGGGAAATAGCGAAGAGGGCTTGGCTTGTTCTCTTTTTTTGAAAGAGCCTTGCTTCCAAGGCAAAAAGAAAAGATTTCAAAAAAGAAAAACCATACGATGCCTAAAAGCAAATAAAGGATTTTCATCGGAGAATCTTTTTCATCCTTTCGCCAAAATCATCATGGCCAAATAAATAGCTGCCCGCCACCAAAAGATCGGCGCCACAGGCAATAGCTTTAGGACCACTAACATCATTAATGCCGCCATCGATTTCCAAGATGAGATCGTGGAAGTCCCCTTTTTCCTTATATTCTTTAAGTGCTTTCATCCGTTCGTAGGAACTTTCAATAAAGGCTTGCCCACCTTTGCCTGGTTCGACCGACATCAAAAGAGCGAGGTCGATATAAGGAAAATATGGCGTTAGAGCGGTAACATCCGTCTTCGGCTTAATCGAAAGACCCACTTTCGCGCCAGTTTCTCGAGTATCCATGATTGTTTGAAGGATATCTTTTTTATTCGAATAAGCTTCAAGATGGAACGTCACAATATCCGATTCAAGCCTTCCGAAGATGGGGGCGAGCCTTAAAGGATCCAAAACCATAAGATGGGTGTCGATAAGAAGGCCTGGAAAAGCCACCCGGATTTTGGAAAAAAGATCGATTCCAAAAGTCGTCTTAGGAACAAATTTCCCATCCATCACGTCAAAGTGAAGAATTTTCATTCCTTCCTTTATGGCAAAAGAAATCTCTTCGAAAAGGCGCTCTTCGTTAGCGGCAAGAAGAGAAGGAGCAATGGCTGGGTAGGAAAGTTTAAAATTTCTCATTTAAATCCAAAAATCCTTGCAAAAAGGGACTTTTTCTCCACCAGTTTATCTTTTTCTTTTAAGGTATCCTCAATCGCTTCGTGCATTTGGCGAGCGCTTTGGAAACGTTCTTCGGGACGTTTACGGCATGCTTTCACAACAATCTTGTCCAATATTTTAGGAATCGACGGATAGACTTTCGAAGGTTCAGGGAAGTGCTTTTTAATTTGCGCTAAAGCGACGTCTTCCGCTTTATCGCCATCAAATGGCACCGTACCCGTTAAGATTTCAAAGAAGATAATGCCCATCGAATAGATATCACTTGTGGCCCCGGCTTCTTGGCCCATAAGGATTTCAGGAGCGCAATAGTATACGGTGCCAGGAACGGCGTCCCCTTCTACTTTTTCCCCAACTTTGGTGCTGATGCCAAAATCGGCAATCTTAATGGAACCGTCAGGCAAATAGAAAAGATTGTCAGGCTTCAAATCGCGATGTAAAAGCCCATGTTCATGGATATAGCTCACACCTTCGGTGAGTTGCATCATGACATCAATCGCTTCAAGCGGCAAAAGGTTATGCCCGCTTGAGACATTGAGCTTATCGCGAAGAGTTCTACCATCGACATATTCATTGGCCATATAAGGTCTGCCATCGACCTTTCCTTGACCGAAAACCTTCACAATGTAAGGGCTATCCAAGGAAGCGCAGGCAATGCATTCCTTTTCAAAACGATCGACGTTTTTTGGGGTAATCACATCGCTTCGCATGATTTTTAAAGCGACCGAGCGATGCATCAAAAGATCATAAGCTTCGTAAACATCGGCCATGCCACCATGAGCGATGCGCGAAGTCACGCGGTAGCGGTCGTCAATTTTCATTCCGATTTCAATCATTGGCGATGCTCTCCCATAAGGCGATGCCGATATTGTCACTGCCGCCATTGTGATTGGCTTCGGCGACAAGCGAAGAAACCTTTTGATCGCAACGGTCATCCGTCAAAAGGATATTGGCAATTTGTTCTTCGCTTACTTGGTTATAGAGCCCATCGGTGCAAAGAAGGATGCTCTCTCCTTTATAAGGCAAAACGTCGACGCTTAAAGAAACACTGGGATAAATGCCTAGGGCATTCATAAGAACATGGCGATCTGGATGTGATAAGGCGTCTTCCTCCGTTATCTTCCCCGTGCTCACAAGATAGCGGACGTAAGTTTGGTCCTCGGTGGCTTGACGAATCGTTCCTTTCTCGTGATCCAAAAGGTAGCAACGGGAATCGCCGATATTGGCAATCATAAGCTTCGAACCATAAAGAAGGGCAGCGACCATCGTCGTCCCCATTCCTTTGATTTTGCCGTTTTTCTCGGCATAGCGGTTGATTTTGGTATTCGCTTCTTTCGCTGCTTTGGTGATCCAAAGGCGGTTGCTATAAGAGAGAAAATGCTTACTCTTATGGCGGAAGGAATCGGTCAAAATATCGATGGCAAGTTTACTAGCAAGTTCTCCTTTTTTAGCGCCACCCATGCCATCGCAAACGACTAAAAAGGTTTCGCCACTCGAATTCATAAGGACCATGGCTTGGTCTTCGTTCTTTTGGCGAACCCGCCCTAAATCTGTTTTGTAGGCGTAAGTGCCATGATAGATTTTGCTCATTTTATCATCCCCATTTTTTTGGCTCGAAGTTGACCGCATGCGGCATCAATACCCGTCCCCCACTCTTTCCGAATCGTGCAATTGATTCCATGGGAATTGAGATATTCGGAAAAGGCTTTGGTGCTTTTTTGCGTGCTTCTTTCGAAAGGCTTTTCTTTCACAGGATTTAAAGGAATAAGGTTCACATAGCAGCAAATGCCACGCAAGAGCTTTGAAAGTTCTTCGGCACAAGCTAGAGTGTCATTCAAATCCTTAATCAAAATATATTCGAAAGTAACGCGACGACCGCTGTCGGAAACATAAGTTTTCACCGCCTCGATAAGCTCGTTAAGGGGGTAATGATTGTCGATAGGCATGAGCTTTTTCCGGATTTCGTCATTGGGAGCGTGTAAGGAAATAGCCAAATTCACTTGGATGCCCTCCTTGCCATAACGAAGAATTCCAGGAACGATGCCACATGTCGAAACAGTGAGGTGTCTGGCACCAATGCCAAGCCCTTTCGGCTCGTTTAAGATATGCAAGAAGTCACTCACATTATCGTAATTGTCAAAAGGCTCTCCCGTCCCCATAACAACGACGTGAGAAACGCTTTCGCCTTCTTTTTGGAGGAGTTCGTTCATAACGAGGACTTGTCCAACCATCTCTTCGGTCTTAAGGCCTCTTTCTTTTCGTAAAAGTCCCGAAGCGCAAAAAGCGCAACCCATCGAACACCCAACCTCGCTTGAGACGCATACGGCATTGCCATAGTCGTAACGCATCAAAACCGTTTCGACTTTGGCGCCATCACTCATCTCTAAAAGAAGTTTAATCGTGCCATCACTCGCTCTTTGCGTCGTAAAAATCTTTGGAAGGTCGAGACAATAATTTTCCTTGAGATAATCGCGAAAAGACTTCGAAATATCGGTCATTTCATCGAAAGAAAATACTTTTTTCACATAAATCCAGGAGAAAAGTTGAATGGCACGATATTTCTTTTCGCCAAGAGCAAGCATCTCTTCGGTGAGTTTTGCCAAGGTATATCCAAAAAGGTTTTTCTTCATGAGCGGCTCCAAGATAAGGGATAAGGGTTTTAGCGAGATTCAAGCGAAGTAGCGACGTTTTCAGGTTCTTTTGGAACGAAGACGGGCCCTTTCTCAACAGCGTCTTTCTTGACGTTGCTGTCTTTACGAAGCACGGCATAATACATCGCTGTATCCATTTCTTCGAAAGGAAAGGCTTGGCGATCGCTGACGAGTTGGAATTCGGGATGCGAAGCCAAGAAAGAAGCGATTGTTTGGTGTCCTTCTTTCTTCGAAATCGTATAGATCATATAGATCAAAGTGCCACCTTCGGAGACGAACTTGGAAGCATTTTCGAGGACATCTTTTTCTTGCTTGAATAAAGCGTCCATCTCATCTTTCCTGAAATGGAGGAGGAAATCCGGCTCTTCACGAACAAGGTCGAAATTGGAACTATTCGGAGCAGCGATAACAAGGTCTTGAGGACGCGATATCGCCGATTCAAAAGAATCGGGATTCGCTTCGAAGAAATTGACGTTCTTAAGATTATCGCGACGAATCATCGCCGTCACATCCAGGTGTTCTTCTAAAGATGGAACGCCAAGATTGATGCCAATCGAATTGCCATAGGTCTCGATGATTTCTTTCAATAGAGAAGCGTCTTTATTTCCCGAGTAGCAAAAAAGCTCCATCGGTTCGGAAATCTTATATTGGTCGAGAAGACTCTTTGTCAAAAGTCTTTCCGAGAAAAGATCACCTTGACGATAGGCATCCATCTTTCTTAAAGGAGTTTTGCCACCATAGACAAGCATGTCCGAAACAGGGGACATAGCAAAATCCTTGTTGTTATTGAGAACGCTTTCAACGCTCATTTTCGAAGTGCGAACGCGAACCGTTTCTAAGCCAGGCCGATTATTCTTTTTAAGAATCTTATAAGTTACGCCAAAGCCGTAATGCTCCCAAATTTTAAGCACCCATTCGGGGGTGTTATAGCGAAGAGAGAGATATTTGTTACTTGATTTTGAGAGGTCTGGGGAAATAAGCGTCTCGGCATGATCCGAATTTTCGAGAAGCGTATTCAAAAGGGAGATTTTATCGCCAAGGATTTCTTTCAAAGCCTCGACCATCGCCTCTTTGTCGATGCGTTTTACGAAATACAGGTCGCCAAGCGCTAAAGCACTATAACGCATTTCGTTCTCATTAAGCCCTTCAAGCTTCGAAAGAACGTCTCTAAAAAGGAGGTGATGACGGAGTTCGCAACCGACAAGCCCTGCTACAAGAGGACGATAAGGGCGAAGGGAAACATTGGTTTGGAAAACTTTTCGAAGGGCTTCATTAAAAGAAGTACCGTTATCGAGAACGTCATCCAAAATCTTTTTAGCCAATTCAAATTCTTCCATGGGAATCCTCCTTAATGATGTTTATGGCAATGGCAATCGTGTCCATCGCAAGAATCTTTTTGGGAAAGGTGCTCCATCTCTTCTTTGTGAGAGCTAAAAACATCGCCTAAATAGAGCTCATTGGGATTGTTGATATCAAGCTCGGCGTGATCGGCAGGATTGGGTTCCTCGTCATCTTCGTCTTGATCATCGCCAGCATCCCCTTCCACATCGACGAGTTCCTCTTCTTCGATATAGCGAGGATAGGGATCCTTATGTACGCAATAGCGTTTCTCTTCCTCGAAATATTCAAAAGATACTTCGACATGGATGCTCACTTCATTGAGCGTGTTAAGTAAATATTTGGCAACTTTCTCTTCGAGCACTTTGAGTCTTTTTGGAGCTCTGACGATAACTTCCGTATGCCAGCTCGTTTGTTCGATGCCATTATGGAAAATGACCGCATAAGGGGCGAAGAAATTAAGCTCTTCGGGATCGATTTCCATCAAATTGGCAAGATTGCCGCTATGTTCTTTCGAATAATGGCCGACCACGTATTGATCAAGGCCAAGCACAAAGACTGTAACCATGGTTTTCCTCTTTTTTCCGAATTATACCATAGGTATAAGAGAAAATATAGGAAAGGCAATATCAATAATCAAGAGGGTCAACGTTTACCGAAATGCGAACGCCAGCGATCGAGCTGAACCGCTTCAAGAGGTCCGTCAAGTATTCTTCTAAAACTTCTCGTTTTTTGTACTTTACCAAAAGAGAGCGGCGATACTTCCCGCCTTCGAGCGAAAAATAAGGCACTAGAGGTCCTAAAAGAGTGACGTTCTCAAAGTTCTTGGATTGAAGGTCTTTTTTGAAATCCATGGCCGCTTTGTCGCATTTTTCTTCTTTTTCACTCGAAAAATTAAGCAAAAGAAGATAGGTATAAGGAGGGTATTGAGCAATTTTTCTTTCTCGCATTTCGTAGACGAAAAAAGAGTCGTAATCCTGCTTAGCGCCAAAGACAATCGCATAATTGTCGGGGTTATAGGTTTGAATAATTGCTTCGCCTGCTTTTTGGCTTCTTCCACTTCTTCCAACCGCCTGGGCGATAAGTTCAAAAGTTCTTTCGCTAGCGCGATAGGTGGGCAAAGCCAAACCGATATCCGCGAGCACAACGGCGCTTAAGGTAAGCAATGGGAAATCGTGCCCCTTGGCAATCATTTGGGTGCCGACGAGAATATCGTATTTCCCTTCTTTGAAGTCGCGAAGAATGGTTTCCACCTCATGAGACACCTTCCCAACATCGCTATCCATGCGTGCCACGCGTGCGGCGGGGAAAAGATCTTGGATTTCCTTAACGACACGTTCGGTTCCATAACCAACGGGGCGGAGTTTGCTATAGCCGCATTTGGGGCAACATTCCGGATAGAGCTCGACATGGCCACAATGATGGCACTTAAGCATGCTGTCCTCTTTGTGATAGGTCATATTTCCTGAGCACTCAGGGCATACGAAAATGTATCCACACCTCGGGCACTCAATCCCCGTCCAATAGCCTCTTCGATTCAAAAGCAAAAGGATTTGCTCATGTTTTTCGAGTTTTTCTTTTATTTTCTTAAGAAGTGGCAAAGATATTTTTTCACTCTCCTTGCCGAAATTATGGCGGTCCGTTAAATCCACAATGGTCGTTTCTGGGAGAGGCCTCTCGTTCACTCGCTTTTTCATCGTCACATACCCATAGACGCCTTTTAAGGCGCGAGCTCTTGTCTCTAAACTCGGGGTAGCACTTCCCAAAATGACTTTCGCTTTTTCGTTTTTGGCCCGCATAATGGCCACTTCGCGAGCATGATAAAAAGGCGCATTATCTTGTTTATAGGATTCGACATGTTCCTCGTCGAGAATAATAAGCCCGAGATTTTTAATGGGCGAAAAGACGGCGCTTCGAGCGCCAACCACCACACGCGCTTCGCTCGAAGCGATACGGCGATACTCATCATAACGCTCCGCCCCGCTTAGACCGCTATGAAGGATGGCCACTTTTTTGCCAAATCGCCTTAGGCAATAGTCCATTAACGCCGGGGTCAAATTAATCTCAGGAACTAAAAAAAGCACACCTTTACCGTTACCAAGATATTGCTCGGCCAAATGAAGGTAAACTTCAGTCTTCCCACTTCCTGTAACGCCTTCTAAAAGGTTCACATCTTTTTCGCTCTTAAGAAGGTATCGATACGCCTCTTCTTGAAGAGGGGTCAAAGGATGAGGCACTTCTCTTTCTTCGTCTTTCAGTTGGAGACGGTGCTTTTCTTCGAGATAGATTTCAACCCGTCTTTTTTCCACGAGTTTTCCTAAAATCGACGCGGAACCAGCTTCTTTTTTAAGAATTGGACCACGCAAAACAATCAATCGAAGGAGCTCGATTTGTTTATCGGTTAGTCCATCTTCGTCTTTATCGAGAAGGCGGACCCATTTCTCATAAGCGATTTTAGGTGCCTTTAGAGAACTCTTCCTCGGAGCTAAAGAAGGGGGAAGCATCGTCTGGAGAACTGAAATGAGGGGTGAAAAATAATAAGAAGAGACATCTTTTGCTAATTTAAAAAGAGACGAATCAAGGAGAGGCTCTTCGTCCAATACGTCTTCTTCTTTGAGCGTTTTAAAAGAAAAGCCCTTCTCTTTTTCGAGTTCTTCTCGAGTTTTCGTCGTCTCTTCGACACTTAAAACAAAGCCAACAAGATGTTGAAAGCCAAAAGAAATGCGAACGCGAAAACGTTCACCGATTCTTTTGTTTCCCTTATAGAGGTAACTAAAAGTACGGTCGAGAGCGAGCGTTCCATATTCGGTTAAAACTTCGACGATTTTCACCTTATTAGAATAGCACGAAAGAACTAGGCAATGGATTTCTTAATGATATCCGCCACCTCTTTAGCAGCGCGAGTAAGGTCATCGTTGACCACGCAATAACTATAACGATCTTTGAGAGCCATTTCTTTTTTTGCTCTTTCCAGACGTCCTTCGATATCTTGTTCTTTTTCGGTCATACGGCCGCGGATTCTTTTCTCAAGCTCTTCGAAAGATGGGGGCAATATGAAAATAGAGATAGCAGCCTTTTCCTTTTCCATCACTTGCCTAGCACCATTGACATCAATTTCCAAAAGGACGTTCTTCCCTTCATCCAATAGAGCGTTCACTTTGTCTTTTGGTGTCCCATAGCTATGACCGACAAAAAGGTTATATTCCAAGAAATTCCCTTTTTTGACGTTTTCCATGAACGTCTCATCGCTTACGAAATAATAATCGACACCATCTTTTTCCCCAGGCCGCATTTGGCGAGTGGTCATCGAAACGTTGTAGACGAGATTCAAATCCTTTTCTTCCATCACCTTTTGTCGGATGCTTCCTTTTCCAACGCCAGAAGGGCCGGAAATTATAAAAAGTGTGCCTTTTTTCATAAATTTACAAAATTATAAGAAAACAATCAAAAAGTGACAAGATAAAAGGGGTTTCATAATCGTTGACAAAGCGGAAATTATCGAAATAACGTGTTCAAAAGGGTATACTTCCATCGATGAAATCGCTTAAGAAAGATGAACTCCTTTGCTTCCTTCCATATCTGAGAAAGGAATTGATTGGAAAACATCTTTCAGGCATCACCCTTTTAGAAGAAAACGCCCTTGCTTTTAGGCCATCCGGTAAGGGAGCGAAGAAATTCGTCATCGATCTCGAAAACGAAAATCCTCTTGTTTATTACGGTAATGACCCTATCGAAGTCAATTCGATTCCTTCCTCGTTTTTTGAGGCGTTAAAAAGAGAGATCCCAAACCCTTACGTGCAAGATATTTCTCTTTTAAATGATGACCGAATACTTGTTTTTGATCTCGTTGTCATCAACAAAGTCTTTAAAGAGGAAAGACGATTTATGGTACTCGAGCTTTTTCCTGCAAAGGCGAATCTTTTGATTCTCGACGAAAGCCATAAAATTCTCTTGGTTTTCCGCCCAAAAGGATACGAGTCGAAGCGACCTCTTATGAAAGGACTTCTCTATGAGCCCCCTCGAAACATCGTTATAAGAGGAGAAGACGCCTCCCCTTCTTTCGACATAAAGTGCTATTTAACGGATGCTGAAAGATTAGAAAAAGAACTTTTAGAAAAAAGAAAAAAAGATAAATTCGCTCCTTTCTTTAAGGAATACAAAAGGCAAATAAAGAGAGCAGAGAGGAAGATTGACGCCATCGAAAAAGACATTGAAGAGGCCAAAAAACACCTCGATGACGGACGTCATGGAGATGCCATTTACATGTGTTATGGCGAAATCCCTGCAAAAGCCTCATCTTTTAATTATGAAGGCGAGAATATCACGCTTGATAAATCACTTTCCTTATCCGCTAACGCGGAACGTTACTATAAGAAAGCGAAGAAAGCGAAAGAGACACTCGAAAGAGGAAAGACGAACCTTGAAAAGGCTAATCTTGAAAAAGAAGATGCGAAAGCGGCTCTCTATCAACTTGAGCAAAGCGACGAAGCCTCTTTGGAGCGGTTCGCTTTGGAACATCATCTTTTTGCCAAAAAAGACGTTTCCAAAAATAAAGAGTTTGGGAGTGCCGCGCTTCCCTACTACGTCACCTATCAAGGTGTCAAAATTCTCTTTGGGAAAAACGCCAGGCAAAACGACACTCTTTCTTTCTTGCTTGAAACGTCGAAAAACCATCTTTGGTTTCATATCAACAAAGAAAAAGGCTCTCACGTCCTATTGAAGACGGATACGCCAAACGAAGACGAAATTCGGATGGCTTCGGAGCTTGCTTTACTCCTTTCTGGAAAAGAAGATGGCGAAGTGCAAATGACGCTTCATAAAAATATTCGAAAAGGAAGCGTACCTGGACAAGTCCTTTTAAGGGAATTCAAAGTAATAAACGTCAAAAACGTTTCCGAAGAAGCGAAGAAATTGTTGCTTGAGGCTAAAAAGGTATCGGAATAGCTAGTCATTTTCGGGGAAAGCTTTTTCGTAAGCAAGAATGTCGTTTTGAATCGCTTTTAAAGCGACTTCTCTCCCTTTCATCTCGCCAACCACCGTGGAAGCGCCTTTCTCAAGGTCTTTATAGACTCTAAAGAAATGGGCAATTTCTTTCGAAACGTAATCAGGAAGTTCGTGAATATCTTTGTAATTCGAATAGAGAGGATCGTGAGCGCAAACGGCGATGATTTTGGTATCGCGTTTCCCTCCGTCAATCATTTCGAGCATGCCAATAGGATAAGCAAGTGTCAAAGCCAAAGGCAAAATAGGCTCGCTACAAATAACGAGAACATCCAAAGGGTCGCCATCCTCGCTTAAAGTTCTTGGAATAAAGCCATAGTTATGAGGATAGTAAGTCGAGGTGCTTAAGATGCGGTCAAGGATAAGAGAACCCGATTCTTTATCCAGTTCATATTTGTTTTTCGAACCTGCGCTAATCTCAATACAAGCCAAAAAGGCTTCCGGTTTGATGCGTTCTTTGCGAATGCTATGCCAAATAGTGTTCTTATTCATAACCTTAGTCTAGCACATCTAAGAAACTATATAGAAAGAAAGGCTATCACTTCTTTTCGGAGCTTATAAATGCGAAAATAAGACGATGAGAAAGAGAGGCTTTTCTTTATTCTTGCTACCACTTCTCCTAGCTTGTTCAACAAGCCGTGATATTTTTCCTTTTGGTGAGAAGACAAACGCGGAAAAGCCTTTTTTGCTTTTTCGTTCTATCCAGGAGGATGGGAATAACTACGAAGAGATTTTGCCGTCTCTTTCGGCAGAAAAAGTATCCGATTTACTTGATAAAGGAGAATCTCTTTCTCTTTTTATCGAGTCGAAAACGTGCCATTCTTGCCAAGAGATTTTTAGCGCTTTCAAGGAAATTTCAAAAGAACTTGGTATCGAGATTTTTTCTTTAACCCCACTCGAAGCAAGAAAGGTTCTTTCGCTCTATCCTTTTCTTGAAAAAACAACGTTTTCGAAAGGAACACCGGGTTGGTATCTCCTTAACAATGACGAAATGCGAGAAGTTCTTTATGGTTCGATGGAAGACAAAGAAGCGCTCAAAAGAAGGGTAAAAACAACCTTCTTAGAATATGTAAGTCCGTATAACGCCTTCCGCATCGATTCTCTTGCTATATTTGACGAGGTTAATAAGAACTTTGAATCCCCAACTTTCTTCCTCGATAGAAATAATCCTCAAAGCGTTTCCTTCTTCGAAACCAAAGCTCTCCCTTTTTTCATCGAAAACCAGAAATCTTTTTATCTTCTTGATACGGTATTTTATGGGGAGCAAGAACAAGAAACGATGAAAGCTTACTTCACGAAAAAAGAAACTCTTTATCCCATCCGTTTCCAAAACACCTTCATCTCTTTTGAGGAAGTGCCTTCTTTCTTAGAAAGTCTTTTAAAATAGAAAAAGCCCTGCAAAAACCGCTTGTTTTATGAAAATAAGCGAGATTTGAAGGGTTTTAATTTTTCGATATCTTTATTTTTCGGAGCGAAGCATTTTTTCGCCGATTTGAACAGAATGGTCAGAGAATTCCAAAGGAGCTCTTTGATTATTAAGAAGAGCTTTCGCATCTTCTTCCGAAGAAGCTAAGAAAGCACTCTCGCAAAGAATGGTGACGCGATTATCGTGCATTTTCAAAACGCCATGATAAAGAGCTAAATAAGTCTCCTCGCCTTGCGAAACGGCTTTCAAAACGCCTTTCGGGGCAAGCTCCGAAATAATCGGCGTGTGGTCCTTTAAAAGACCGAGCCTTCCATGGGAAGTCGTCGCATAGACGGCATCCACTTCTTTCTCAAGCACCTTTCCTAATGGCGTTAAGACGAGAAGTTCAAACATTATTTGCTCTCCATGGCGTGAGCTTTTTTAACCACGTCTTCAATTGTGCCGCAATACATGAAGGCACTTTCGGGGAGGGCATCGTATTTCCCAGTAAGGATTTCTTCAAAACTGCGGACGGTTTCCGAAAGAGGAACATAAACGCCTGGGAAACCATTGAAAGATTCCGCAACGTGGAAAGGCTGCGACAAGAAATTGCGAACGCGACGAGCACGAGCAACCACCGCTTTATCGTCGTCGCTTAATTCATCAATGCCAAGAATCGCGATGATATCTTGAAGTTCTTTATAACGTTGAAGAAGTCTTTGAACGCCTTGGGCGACGTTATAGTGTCTTTCGCCCACAATATCTGGATCCAAGAGGTTCGAGCTCGATTCCAAGGGATCCACAGCCGGATAAAGACCTAAGGCCGCAATGCCACGGTCCAAAATCGTTCGGGCATCAAGGTGCGAAAAGGTCGTTGCTGGAGCGGGATCCGTTAAGTCGTCGGCAGGAACATAGACCGCTTGGACGGAAGTGATGGAACCATCCTTCGTGGAAGTGATACGTTCTTGCAAAGCGCCCATTTCATTGGCGAGGGTCGGTTGATAGCCGACGGCACTTGGCATACGGCCAAGAAGAGCACTCACTTCGCTGCCGGCTTGGGTGAAACGGAAGATGTTATCGATAAAAAGAAGAACGTCCTTGTGTTCTTTGTCACGGAAATATTCAGCCATCGTTAAGCCCGTCAAAGCGACTCTCATACGAGCGCCTGGAGGTTCATTCATCTGCCCGAAGCATAGCGCGGTATTCTTGAGAACACCGGAATTCTTCATTTCGTAATAAAGGTCGTTGCCTTCACGGCTTCTTTCACCAACGCCAGCGAAAACGGAAATACCATTATGTTCGCTTGCGATATTGCTAATAAGTTCTTGGATAAGAACGGTTTTGCCAACGCCTGCGCCACCAAAGAGGCCGATTTTGCCACCTTTCGCATACGGGCAAAGAAGATCGATGACCTTAATACCGGTTTCAAGAATCTCATTGCTTACTTTTTGCTCAGCGAAAGTTGGTGCTTCGCGGTGAATGGGATTCTTTTGGACGTCTTTAAAGTCGCCGCCTAAGCCATCGATAGGATCGCCTAAGACGTTAAACATACGCCCTAAGGTCTTTTCGCCAACAGGAACGCTTATAGGAGCGCCAGTATCGGTAACTGACATTCCTCTCGAGACGCCTTCTGTAGCGCCCATAGCAACAGTGCGAACGATGTCATCGCCAAGATGTTGCATCACTTCGACCGTCAAAGTGTCTTTTTCATTAAGATGAACTTTAAGGGCGGTAAGCAAGGCGGGTAAATGACGATCGTCAAACCGCGCGTCGATGACCGGTCCCACCGCTTCGACGACTTTTCCTAGTGTTTCCTTTTCCATTCTTCTTCCTCCTAATCGTTGGCGTTTGCCCCACCCACAACTTCCGTAATCTCTTGGGTGATGGCATTTTGTCGAGCTTTGTTATATTCGATATTGAGCTTATGGAGAAGCTCATCGGCGTTATCGTTGGCGTTATCCATAGCCGTCCTTCGAGAGGCATTTTCCGAAAGTTCGCTTTCGAGAAGAACACTATAGAGAACGGAAACAAGATAATCCGGCATTAAAGCGTGTATCGTATCGTGCGCCCCACCTTCAATAATCGGTGGGCAAAAGGAATCGTTTCGCCATTCTTTCTTGCCAATTTGAACGGGCAAGAGCTGATAGGCCATTGGCACGAAAGTGATGCTATTGACGTAATGGGTATAAAGAATCACGATTTTCTTGTATTTCTTCAAGTTGAAATCTTTCTTTAAAGCCATGCAGTTCTTGTGCAAAAGATCGAAATCCAAAGAAGAATTGAGCTTTTCAAAATCCTTCAATAGATTCTTATAAAACCCATTTCTTTCGTAATGGTTCGAAAGCTTGCTCCCAATCGGAGCCAAGAAGTCATCGGGTTTTACGTTCTTTTCGATAAGCTTATAGATGTTGTTGTTATAAGCGCCGCATAAGCCCATATTGGAGCCGATAGCAAGGTACAGAGTTGGTAAATCCCCTTCGTTTTCTCTTCCATAGTGAGAAAGAAGCTCGGGAGAAGCGCCAAAAAGATAACCCATCAAGTCCTTAAATTCGTCAGCGTATTGAACCCCTTTGTCATAGGCAGCACGAAAACGTTTGGTCTTGACGCTGGCAATAAGTTCCATCGCCTTGGTCGTTTTTTCGGTGGCCTCGATAGAGAGGATCCGACGTTTTGTTTTCGCTAGAGAAGTAGACATTAGGGCCTCGCTTTTTTGAATTCAGCAATCGCGTCTTTTAAGGATTTGGTGCTATCGTCATCAAATTTTCCAGCTTCTTTTAAGCTCTCTAAGAGAGTGCCATAGGAACCGGAAAGATAGGCATACATGTCTTTTAAGAAAGGCAAAACGTCCTCTTTTTTAAGGTCGTCCAAAAAACGTTCCTTGATAGCGAAGAGATCGATAATCTCTTCCCACATCGAAAGCGGTTCCCAATTCTTTTGCTTAAGGGCCTCCATAACGATGCCACCATGATTCAAGATGCGTTTGGTTTCGGCATCGAGGTCACTTCCGAATTGCGAGAAGCTCAAGTTTTCGTGATAGTTGGCAAGTTCGATTTTAAGAGAGCTCGAGACTTGCTTCATCGCTTTGATTTGAGCGCTTGAGCCGACTCGAGACACGGAAAGACCGCTATCGATGGCAGGGCGTTGGCCACTTGCGAAAGCGTCGCTCATTAAGAATATCTGACCATCGGTGATGGAGATGATGTTCGTTGGAATATAAGCGCTAATATCGCCACTTTGCGTTTCGACGATCGGCAAAGCGGTAATGGAACCGCCGCCATATTTCTTCGAGAGTTTGCACGCTCTTTCAAGGAGTCGACTATGAAGATAGAAGATATCGCCTGGATAAGCTTCTCGTCCTGGAGCGCGACGGAGAAGAAGAGAAAGAGTGCGGTAAGCAACCGCGTGTTTGGAAAGGTCGTCAAGCACAATAAGGACGTCCTTCCCTTCTTCCATCCATTCCTCGGCAATGGCCATGCCGCTAAAAGGGGCGATATATTGTTGTGGAGCGGGTTCGCTGGCGCTGGCATTGATAACCGTCACATAATCGAAGCAGCCACGATTTTTAAGTTTGGCAACAAGGTTGGCGACCGAACTATTCTTTTGTCCGATCGCGACATAAACGCAATAAACGCCTTTGCCTTTTTGATTCACGATGGTATCAAGGGCAATGGAGGTCTTGCCCGTTTGTCTATCGCCAATGATAAGTTCACGTTGCCCACGTCCGATAGGAATCATGCTGTCAATTGCTTTGATGCCCGTTTCTAGAGGAGTATGCACGCTTTCGCGAGTCATAACGCCAGGAGCAATTCTTTCAATTGGACGGGTTTTATTCGTCTTAATGGGTCCAAGACCATCAATAGGGAGCCCTAAAGGAGAAACGACACGCCCAAGCATATTGTCGCCGACCGGCACTTCCACGACTTTACCCGTTCTTTTGACGGTATCCCCTTCTTTGATTTGAAGGTCGCTTTCCAAAAGAACCGCACCGACCGAATCGGCGTTAAGGTTCATCACCATGCCATAGACGTCGTTGGGGAAGAGCAAAAGTTCACCAAGCATGGCGCCGGTTAGTCCATAAATGGAAGCGATGCCATCGCCCACCGAAATGACACTTCCGATTTCGCTATTTTCGATTTGGCCTTCATAGCCTTTGATTTGCTCTTTGATGAGAGCGCTTATTTCTTTTGCGTCAAAGTTCATTGGACGTCTCCTTTTAATAGTGATTGACGAAGGGCTTCCATCTTTCCTTCGATAGACGAATCATAGAGTTTGCCATCAAGATAGACACGAACCCCGCCAATAAGGCTTTTGTCGATGCGATTGGTGAGTTCGCAACGGATGTTTCTCTTTTTCTCGAAAGCTTTTTCGATGGAGCGAATCTCCTCTTCCGACAGCAACGAGACGCTATAAACGATGCCTTCTTCGATGCCAAGAGTTTTATTCGCCAGGCTTCGGAATTCTTTTTCGATTTTGGGAAGAAGCAAGAGAAGATGTTTGTCGAGAAGCAAAGTCAGAAACGCTTTCAAATGTTTCGTTTTGGAAAAGGAAACGAAAGTGTTGAGAACCTCTACTTTTCGAGAAAAGGGCAAGACCTCGCTCGAAAAGAAGCGAAGGGTTTCTTCCCCTCCTTTACCAAACAAATAGGAAGTAACCTCATGAATCTCTTCTTTATAAAGGGAAAGATCTTCTTTGCTTTCTAAAGCCAAAGAATATAAGGCATTTCCGATTGAAAGGGCTTCTCTCTCATCCATGTTCGGTCTTATTTCTCCTCTTTGATGTTCTTCTCAAAGCTCTTTAAGAGTTTCTTTTGGGTCGCTTCATCAAGACTTTCCGAAAGGACTTCCTTCGAAGCGTCGATTGCAAGGTTCACGATTTCTTCGTGCATCGCGCTTTGGGCTTTGGAAACCGCGATAGCGATATCGTTGTCCGCTTGTTTCTTGATGCGAGAAGCTTCTTCTTTCGCATCATCTTCAATCTTTTTCGCGACGATTTGCGCGTCTTTTTGTGATTTTTCGATAATACTAGCGCCTTCAGCACGGGCTTTATTCACGATGGCTTCGCTTTCGGAAGCTTTTCTTTCGTAAATCTCTTTGGCTTCCTCGCTATCCTTGATGTTCTTCTCGATGTGATTCTTTCGAGCGTCAAGGTACTTCTTTATGGGTTTATAAGCAATGAAATAAAGCGCTACAAAAAGCACGATTAATGCCAAGAAGTTAATCAAGAAACTCCAAAAATTGGGGAACAGCTTATTTAAGAAATCCTCTTGTGAGAACGGTTTATTCCCTTCGAGGATAAATGGCGTATAAATCATTGTTCTCCTACATGACGAAGATGATAAGGATGGCGATAATCAAGCAGTAAATAGCTGTCGATTCGTCAAGAGCGACGGCAACGATCATGTTCGAACGAAGTTTGTCAGCCATTTCGGGATTTCTTGCCATGCCATCGATGGCGTGAGAGCAGATTAAACCTTCGCCGATACTCGATAAGCATCCGAAGGCGACTGCGATGGCCGCCGCAATAGCGCGTAAACCTAAATTGATATCCATATTTTTACCTCCTATATGGCTTTCGGTTTCTTTTCTTTCTCCTTATTCCCTTGGCTTTCAATAGCCGGTCTTTCTTGAGCGACCCATAAAGCGGTCAAGCTCGCGAAAACCAAAGTCTGGACAAAGCCAGAGAATAAGCTGAAATAGAGATTAAGAACTCCCATCGGAATAGGAGCGAGGAAAATGCCAGTCCAATAAGGCCAAACGTTCCAGTAGCTTTCTAGGTTAGAACCGATAAAGCCACTCACGCCCATGGCGCCAAAGATGGCATTCGAGGCATTGGAGAGAGCCCATTGGATAAGACCAATGATGACGCTTCCAGCCAAGCAATTGCCAAACATACGCATGGTGGTCGAAATAATTGGCGACCACATGGTGATAAGGTTAATAGGAAGGAAGACGGGAATCGGTTCTATATAACGGTGGAAATAGCCGAAATGCTGATATTTGATGGCCACCGCTTGAATGATGACGAACATGATGATAGCTAAGCCAAGAGGAACGGCGAGCCAATCGACGACACTGGGAAGACCAAAGAGTGAAAAGATAAACGAGATAAAGAGATAAGCAAAGAGGGTCCAGAAATAGCCACCATATCCTTTGGCGCTCTCTCCCATATTGGAGCCCACAAAGTTTTGACACATGTCGTAATAGAGTTCGGCGAAAAAGAGAATGCCTTTTGGTCGTTTCAAATACTCTTTCTTTTTAAGTCCGATGGTCGCGCGAATGCCAACAATGGCGCCGATTATAATCAAAACGGCCATGATGATGAGGGAGCTAAATAAAGGCGCGTCAAGACTATCGGCGCCACGCCACTCGAACATCGATTCGAGACGAGCTTGGGAGGCGGCATCAAACACTTGCATCATTATTTGATCTCCTCCCCTTCCCCTTCTTCGAGAACCGCCACTTTCTTAGCGTTATGGCCTTTTTCCAAATAAGCCAAAAGAAGAAGTAAGAAAGGAAGCGGGATAAGCGAAGCAGCCGAGGTATAAAAATTAAAAGCGTCAAAGCCACTAAACCATTCCTTTTTGAAAGTGCAGATGCCGCTTACTAGAAGCACCCCCACATATCCCAAAAAGCGAAGGGCCATGCAAAGGAGAGTAAAAACAAGACTCCCTTTCTTGGCGTCTCTCTTTTGAAGATTTTTTCCTTGGTAACACATAGACCAATAAGACAAGAAGCTAAAGAGGGAGCCAAGGAGCCAGCCCAAAGGATAAGAATACCCTTGGATGTCATAGAAAAAGAAAAGGGGGCAAAGACAAAGGAAGACAAAAAGAGTGAGGACGCTCATCCAGAAATAGACCCGTCCCTCCTCGCTTTGATTGATGTACCAATCTACTAGCTTTTCTCTCATTGAGGTAATGCTACTTTCCTTTAAGGAAAAAGTCAAAGGAGGGCAAGATTCCCTTTCAAAAAATAAACTTCCTTCGTAAGAAGCATGGGTCGCTTATTTGGGGTGGAACTTTAAAGAAATTATAAAGTATTTGAAACCGCTTACAAATTTTCCAAAATGAGCCTTGTAACGTGGAGGGCGTTTAAGTAGAATGAGTGGCTAAAATATCGAGGTCAAACTATGTCATTTAAACTAAAAATAAATAGCCAAGAAAAAACGTTCGAAAAGAAAGTGATGCTTTTTTCCTTGCTTAGCGAAGAGGAAAAAGCGCAAAAAGATATCGTTTGCGCCAAAGTCAATAATCGCGTTCGCGAACTCACCTATGAAGTCTATTACGACGCGGACATCGAGTTTTTGACGGTAAAAGATCACGAAGCCATGAAGATTTACGAGGCTTCCCTTCGTTACGTCTTGGCGATGGCTTTTGCAAGGGCTTACCCAAGCTTAAAAATTCGCTTTGCCTATAACGTGAGCCGTTGCATCAGCGTCCACATCTTAAATCCTGGGGTCAGCGCCACGACCGCCATGCTTTTGAAGATCAATCACGAAATGGAAGAAATCGTGAAAGGTGACTATTCTTTAAAACGACTTATCGTCTCTAAAGCAGACGCCCGCGAAGTCTATGAAAAGCAAGGCTTTAGCGATAAATCCGAAGTATTGGATTATCGTCCAGAAAAGACGGTTCATCTCTATTCTTGCGAAGGGTATTTCAATTACATGTATAGCCACCTCGTACCGAGCACAGGCTATGTGAAGCGCTATAAAATCCGTCTTTATGCGCCTGGCTTCTTGGTCCAATACCCTCGAAGCGAATGCGATGGAAGAATCCCAGACTTCGAAGATGCACCAACATTCGGAAGAGTTCTTAAAGAATCCCACGATTGGGCCAAAATCGTCGGTTTCAACACCGTTTCTCTCATCAACAAGGAAATCGCTACCAGTGGCACCGCCGAATTCATCAATATCTGCGAAGCCAGACATAACCGCCAGCTCTGCGAACTAGGACAACTTATCGAAGACGATATCGGCGACATCAAGCTTATTTGTATCGCGGGGCCTTCGAGCTCTGGCAAAACGACTTTTGCCAACCGTCTTCGTATCGAGCTTTTATCGCGTGGCATTCGTCCTATCCGGGTTTCGATCGATGACTACTATAAAACAAAAGAAGAGATTCCAGTCGGTCCCGATGGCGAAAGGGATTTTGAAGCGCTCGATGCGTTAGATATCGATTACTTCCAGCAAGACATTCTCTCTTTGATTTCGGGAGAAGAAGTTGATCTTCCTCGTTTCGACTTCGCATTAGGGCATCGAGTCTTCGGAAGAAAAGTGAAGCTTAGCCATGACCAGCCCGTTATCATCGAAGGAATCCACGCCTTAAATGAACAACTTACCAATAGCATTCCAAAAAGCGACAAATTCAAGATTTTTATCTCCCCACAAGCTCAAATCAATATCGACGATCATAACCCGGTGAGTCTGACGGATTTAAGACTCCTAAGACGCATCGTGCGGGATCAAAAATTCCGTCATAGCCCCGCCGAAGAGACCTTCTCCATGTGGCCAAAGGTAAGAGCGGGCGAATTCAAATGGATTTATCCGACTCAAGAAGGAAGCGACTACGTCTATAACAGCTTCTTGCCTTACGAAATCGCCATTATGAAGAAATACGCTTATCCTCTTTTGGCCTCGATTCCGAACGAATCCCCTTATTACCCCGATGCTGGACGCCTAATCCGGATGCTAAAATTCTTCACCGACATGTCCGATGAATGGGTTCCTTCCAATAGCCTTATGCGGGAATTTATCGGTGGAAGTTGTTACGCTGACGTATAAAAAAGTGCTTAGTCGAATGGCTAAGCATCTTTCTTTTCTTTCTTGTCGTTAAGAGAAGAAAAGAGCTGTTGCTCGTAACGGTAGCATGAGAGAAGCTCGCCGAAGTAGAGATTTCGAAGGGCGAGATATCTTTCCTTTTCCCTATCAGGGACAGTGCTTAGATACAAAGAGCCAAAAATCTTTTCAAGACGGAAGAAGGATTCGTAGAGATTAAGAATTGTAACATAATAGAAATAATTCTTTTTCGAATAGATAAGAAGCGGAGAGCTGTGGGCGATTTCGCTCGACATTTCGTACACTTTCGCATATTGCCGAAGGTTGGCGACTCTTTCCACGCCATCGCGGAAATTGAGTTTGAATTCCTCAATCTTCCCTTCTCGCACATCAGGAATAGCCAAAAGCCAGCCATATTCGATATAGCGCTTCATGTCTTTGCTCTTTAAATCGAAGGAGCGCATGCCTTCCTTAATTTCCTCAAAAGTCTTATCCGTCTCTTCTTTACTTGCTAAGCCACCACGGAAGGCGATGGCATACTTAAGATGTTTGAGATAAGCGTCGATGACGTCTTTCCCATAACGGAGCATCACTTGCAAAATGCATTCGTTTTCGTGAAGCGTTCGCCAAGTGCTAAAGGCTTCCGTCTCAAAGCCGTTGGTAAGAAGCATCACGATGCATTGAGCCATCGAGAAGCCTTTGCGAAGGATATCGATGAGAAGGGTTTTATTGGGTTCCCCGCTTTGGTAGCGGGAAAGCATTCCCAATATGAAATTGAGATAAAGGTTAATGGTGCTAATTTCCGGGGCGAAGCGATTCGAGAAATTTTTGTTCTTAAAAGCAAGATGCTCGTTGGTGTAGTACTTATCAAGAGCTAAGGAAAGAAGCAGAGACTCGTACTTGGGATCCAAAACGATGTCGCTTTCTTTTTTATCGGGATTGGAATGTAAAAAGAAAAGATGCTCATTCACCAAATAAAGGGTGATTTGCACGGGATTTAAAGGAATTTGCGATAAAAACGGGCTTTCTTCGTGAAGCGAAGAGCGGCTTTCTAAAGCATCTTCAAAACACTCATAAAGAAAATCGCAATCGATGCCTTTGGGCGCATGAAGGGCCTCGAGAAGTTTAAGAAAATTTTCTTTTGTGATTTTTTCTGACATCGGTTTATTTTAGCTCATTTATCGACACAAGGCCTATTGAAAGCAAATAAGTTCTCGTTTTTTTGTGAAAGACTCTCTCGATGTATTCTTTATAGGACGCTAACTGACTGAGGTAGGCGGGATCATCCATTTCTCTGCTCTTAAAATCGACAATATTGCATTCGTCCTTACCAACGAGAAGAAGGTCAATCGAACCATGAAGATTTTTCTCCTTGTCAAAGAAGCCATACTCATGGAATTCTTGATAACCGATTCGTTGTCGAAAGAAAGGGAGAGAAAGGATAGCCTCCACTTTCTTTTTTTCGTCAGAAAGATACGAAAGGTCAGGCATTTTAGGAGAAACGAAGGGGACGTTTTCTAGAATTTTATGAAGCCTTAAGCCATAAGAGATTTTTGCATAGTCCAAGGAAGCCATTTCTTTTTTGGAGGCTCGTTTCGTGACGACTTCCTCCCCTTTTACTTCGATAGAGCGAAGTTCAGGGGTTTTTAAAAGAGAAGTTCCTTCGCTCTTTGCTTCCTTTTTAGAAGTTGAAATTGGCGAAAGAAGCTTAAAGGAAGGGAAGGCTTTTCGACTGACAAAAAAGAAGTCGCGATAGGAAGAGAGGTCTTTTAAAGTGGCATCTCCAAGCTTTCCATTCTCATCGACTTTATATTCGAGCATATGCGAATGAAGAGGAAGCGTTTCCTTTTCGTCGTAGGTCGGAGAAAGATAAATCAGCTTATCAATCGCGCGAGTGGCACCAACATAAAGAATTCGCATCTCTTCGTTAAGGGCTTCTTGTTTTTCACTCACGACATAAAGCCTAGAGAAAACATTAGGAACATTCCCTTTTTCTAGGAAGGTCGGAAGCAAAAGACCGAAATCTTTAGAGACGTTCCATGAAGTTTCCTTTGGCATCTTTTTGAAAAGGTTAGGATAATTCGAGGCTAAATAAACAATGGGGAACTCCAAGCCTTTCGAAACGTGAATGCTCATGGCACGAACGGCGTTCTCGCTTTGAGGGGGCAAAGAGACCTTTTCTTCGGTTTTGCGTTTTTCTTGTTCTAAGAAATAGGAACAAAACTCCATATAATTCATCCCTAAACGGTCGGCGACCTTCGCACTCTCTAAGAAAGTCCGGATCTTTTCGTAGTTATCGACCAAACGTCCGATATAAGGAAGATTCGTATAGAAGGGATAATGAGAAAGGAGGGTCTCCACCGCTTCGCTTGGCGCCATCTTTATTAATTTTGTGAGAAGAAGGCCAAAATCTATCCAGAAATCGCTTTTCTTATAAGAACCGTTTCGAACTTCTTCGATGAGCTCTTTGTCCTTGCGTTCTTTGAAAAGATAGCTTCTTTGAATGGAAAGATAAGAATGCTTTTCTTCGATTTCATCCTTGCCATAGGCCAAGGAAAGACGCAAGAAACGCCTAAAAAGAAGGAAGGTATCTTCACCAGACAAATCCGTTTCAGCGCTCGGAGCAAATGGAATCTTATGTTCGTTAAAAACTTTTAAAAGAGTTTTGAAACTCGTTTTAGAGCGGCACAAAATCACAAAATCTTTGTAATCCGCCACTCTTTTCTCTTTTTTGGTGACGATGGGATAGCGTCCGACCTTGCTTTCGATGTCTTTTGCAATAAGCTCGGCTTCAAGCTCTTCTTTGGATTCTCCTTTTTTGGGCGTGTAGAGAATCTTTTCGGTTTCGTAAGAAGAGGATCGATCTGGTCCAAAGGTAGAGGAATTCCCAAAGAGAAGGCGTTGCGTCTCATCATAGTCAATGCTTCCTCTTTCTTTGTTCATGGCTTCTTCAAAAAAGCCATTGATATCTTCGATGACGTTGCGGGCGCTTCGGTAATTGACGTTTAAGGTGATAAGGTTCCCACCTTCTCCTTTGGCATAACGGTCAAACTTCTCTAAGAAGATAGAAGGATTGGCATAACGGAAGCGATAAATGGATTGTTTCATATCGCCAACCGCGAAAAGGTTATTGTTCGAGACCTTCTTCAAAAAGGCTTCTTGCAAATCGCTCGTGTCTTGGTATTCATCGACCATCACGTATTTATAAGAATTCCGAATCTTGTTAGCGATTTCATCGTCTTCAAGCACTTTCCGAGCCAAGAAAGCGATGTCTGAGAAGTCATAGACGTTCTTTTCTTTCTTGTAGTTAAGAAGCTTCTCCCAAAGCTTTTTCGTCAAGAGGGCATATTCCTTTATATAAGGCAAATTTTTCATTTCCCGTTCGATGTTTTCTTCGAAAGTTCCAATCTCTTTGAAGGATGAGAAAAGTTTTTTTGTTTTGCCTGCAATCGCTTTAGCAGCAGCAAAATCCTCTAAACCAAGATAATGGAATTTGCTTTTTTCCATTTCCCCTTCTTTTAAAAGGCGGAACCGACCATCGCGATAAGGAGAGGAATGAGCGAGGAAGTCGGTGTTGGCCGCTTTAAAAAGGGCGTCTGGATCTTCGATATTCGAAAATGGCGAAAGAAAAGACAAGATGAAAGCGGCGACTTCCGAGTCTTGAAGACCATTTGCTTCGTCGATAAGAGAATCGATTTCCTTTTGTTCGTAAGCGATCCACTCCATTTTTCTTCTTTCGAAATATTCGTTCGAAAAATAATGGGTGGTTAGGGAATCGAGAAATTCGATGGGATCTTCTAAAATCGAGGCCGAAGCGAGAAGCGAAAGAACGTTCTCCCGAATCTCCTCATCGTCTTTGAAAGCAAAACGAGAGATAAGTCCAATAAAGTCCGAATCTTTTTTCGCATAGAGCTCTTCAAATATGTCATCCAGAAACTCTTTCGTTTTGAGAGAAAGAAAATTCCCTTCGACAATCGTCACATCTCCCGAAAGGCCAAGATTTTGATGGTACTTTCGAACTAGACTATAGAAATAGCTATCGAAAGTTGTGATATCGCTCGCTTCCACCAAAGGAGATAAATCCTCTTTAAGCTCGCCTAGTTGGAACGCTTTAAAAAGAGCTTCGCGGATACGGGATTTCATTTCGGCGGCCGCTTTATTGCTGAATGTCAAAACCAAAATTTCGTTGATGGCGGCACCCTTTCTTTCGGAAAGAGGAACATTATTCTCTCGTTCCTTTTGTCCATCGAGAACGATTTGTTTGATGCGTTCGGTCAAAACAGCGGTTTTCCCACTTCCCGCGCCGGCACTCACTAAGAAGTTTCCTTTTCGAGAAGCGATGGCTTTTTGTTGATCATCAGTCCAATGCATTTCTTTATTCCCCATCGTCCGTTACTTCCTCATCTTCATCTTCATCGCTCACCGCGATCGTCCCATCTTTCTTATTAAGAAGTGGGAAATCGCTTTCCTTCCGATAGCAAACATCGCGATAGATGCAATCTTTGCAAGCGTCTTTGTCTTTTAAACGGAGCGGAGAAATAGAATAATCCCCTAACTCCATCTTTTCTTTGGCCTTCAAAAGGTAAGAAAAGAGGGTTTTGCATAGATTTTCAAATTTTTCTTCCGAAAAAGCTTGCTTATTTGCGCTAAGACCAGCCGCTTTAGTGATGGTCATATGAGCGAAGTTGAGACTTATGTCTTTGGTAGTCTTTTTCCATAAACCGATGCTCTTCCATAAGGGATAATCATCAAGATAAATGCCATCTAGCCGCATTCCCTTGATGTCTTCATCGTCGTATTTAGTTGGGTTTTCGCCATTGAAAGGAAGCTTTAATAAAGGGGCAATAAAAAGCCCTGCGACATTAAAATCCTTATATTGGTCGGTATGCTTGGCGTAATAAAGATAGAAGGGAAGTTGGGCATCAAGGCCGTATTTCTCAAAAAGTTCCAAATCGAAAGTGGTCGCCCCACTTTTGTAATCAATAACAAAAAGGTACTTCTCCCCTTCGCCAAAGGTCACAATCTTGTCGTAACGGCCAAAGATCGAAAGATCTGAAGGAAGTTTGCTTTCAAAAAAAGCTTCGAGAGAAACATCGATATTTGGTAAAGTTGCATCAAGGTTAGTAAAGAAAAGAACGTTCTTCTCGCTATAAGGTTTGAGGTGCTCTAAAAAGAAACGTTCCTTTTCGGTATAGCTCGTCCCCTTTGAAAGGATGTCATAAGTCTTTTGATAAAGCTCCTCGAAAGGAAGGGAGGGATCTTTGTAATGCTCTTCCAAAACCTTATGAAAATAAGTTCCAAGCTTCATATTCCAAGTTTCTTCATAAGGATTGATTTTCAAAGAGCGGCAAAGAAGATAACGGAATGGACACGAAATGAAATCATTGAAACTCCCTTGTGAAAAGGAATATTTGGAAGGAATAGAAAGGCTTTCTTGAAGCTTATAGTCATAAAGGCGAAAGGGTGGATCCACAAGGTTCTTTAAAGGCGCAATGCGACTATCATCTTCGTCATAGTCCTTCTTTTTATCCAAAAGCATCGAAAGAAGATAGGCGCCTTTGGCGTGAGAATATTCGTATTCTTGGAAAGGGGGTTTCGCTTCTTTGATATTAAGAGAAGTAGCAAAACCGCTTGGGAAGAAAGTGGAACCAAAGGCTCTTTCTTTGTAAGTGATAAGTCGAACTTTCCCGCTTTCGAGGAGAGAAGTTAAGGCAAAAGAATTTTCTTTGTTTTTCTCGGTTGCACTTTCTAAGCCGAGTTTCTCTTTTTCATCACTTGAAAGAAAGCCTTCGTCCTTAAAAACGTTGGGATAGACACCCATGGCAAAGTGGAGGCAAAAAACTTTCGCGTTTTCGGGGACCAAAAAGCCATCAAGCAAAGAAACGACGTTCTTTTTTTGACTCTTTTTCGCTTTCTTATCTTTGGCGATGTCATCAAATAACAGAACCATCTTTTCATTTTCTGGGAAGGCATCGAGAAGATCCACCGCTTCGCTTTCAAAGGAATCAAAGGAAACGTCTGGATACATTTCTTTGGCTTCATTTAAAGAACTATAAAAATCTTTTTCGAAATAGGCGTTTCTAAAAAAGCGGTAGGCTGGATGGTCATAGAGACGAATCGTGGAAGGAATATCGATTTCAAAGCCGTATAAAGGAGCGAGATCCTTGAGGTAAGAATAATGTTCCTCTGTGACGCCGGCTAAATAGATATCATCAAGCGAAGTATGATGAACGTCGATCTCATGGGCAATTTCATTGAGCACAAAATGAATCTCTTCATAGATGTTCTTAAAGGAATAATATGACTTTGGTGTTTCTTTCTTGGGCAAAGGAAGAAAGTCAATCATCAGGTTCGAAGAGCTGTTCCCGATGGTTTCGCTTAGGCGTTTGGTTTCGCCATAGCCGACAATCACGATATGTTTGGAAACAAAATCCTTTTCTGGGTAGGGATAGCGCCAAAGATATCCAAGGGATAGAAGTTGATCTCGTAGCGACTTATAAGGAGCGAGCTTTTCCAAATTCGCTTTTTCGAAAAAAGGCGCGCAAAAAGCGCTTAAAAGTTCTTTCGAGAATTCATAGGAATAACCTTTTTGAAGGAGATATTTTAGAGAACGAGGATCCTTTTGAAGGCCAAAAAGAGAAATTGCTTCTTCTTTCGTGGAGAGAGTGAGGTTTAAATATTTCCCATCTTTTAAAAGACTTTCTTTATAGTTAAGGAAGTCGTCTTCTAAAATTTTCGGGCAAATTACGTAATAAGGGCGCGCTTCGTCGAAAAGAATTTTCATAGACCCATTATGGGTCTAAGAAAGAGGAAAAGAAAGCCCATAAAATTAGACATTCTTCACTTTAAAAACACGAGTCGCTTTAACGGCAGCCTTCCAACCTTGATAAAGCTTTTTCGATTCCTTGGGATCCATTTTTGGATAATAGAGTTTCGCCGAAGCGTGACATTTTTCCACCTCTTCAAGGCTCTTCCAAAAGCCACTGCCTAAGCCAGCAAGATACCCCGCCCCTAAAGCGGTCGTCTCGGCACACTTTGGAATACGGACTTCAACGCCGAGAATATCGCTTTGGAATTGCATTAAAAGGGAATTGGCACTTGCCCCGCCATCGACTTTCAAGACCTTTAAATCCAAGCCAGCCTCTTTTTTCATCATATCGATGACATCCTTCGATTGATAAGCGATGCCATAGAGGGCGGCTCTGGTGATGTTATGTCTATCCGCTCCTCGCGTTAGACCGAAAATAGCGCCCCTTGCATCATCATCCCAATAGGGCGTTCCTAGACCCACGAAGGCTGGAACGAAATAAACGCCAGCCGTATCAGGCTTACGAGAGGCATATTCTTCGCTTAAAGAAGAGTCCTTAAACCAATTCATTTCGTCGCGAAGCCATTGCACCACCGCTCCCCCGATAAAGACGGAACCTTCGAGGGCGTAGGTTGTAACCCCATTAATCTTCCAAGCCACGGTCGTAAGAAGGCCTTTCTTGGAAAGAACGGGCTCTTCGCCAATATTCATAAGCATAAAGCATCCCGTTCCATAGGTGTTTTTGCTTTCCCCTTTTTGAAAGCAGCATTGGCCAAAGAGGGCACTTTGTTGGTCGCCTGCAACCCCATGAATATGAACGTGTCCGCCAAAGAAAGAAGCTTCTCCGAAATCGGCCGTATTTTCTTTCACCTCTGGAAGCATATTAGGATTGATGTCAAAAAGCTTACATAAGTCCATATCCCAACGCATCTCAAAGATATTGTATAGAAGCGTTCTTGAAGCGTTGGAGACATCCGTCGCATGAACCTTTCCTTGTGTCATTTTATAGATAATCCAACTATCAACGGTGCCGAAAAGAAGCTCGCCTTTATTCATTCTTTCTTCGCCGTTTTTCGTGTGTTCCAGGATGTAGCGGATTTTCGAAGCACTGAAGTAAGGGTTAACGCGAAGACCGGTCTTTTTACGAATCATATTTTCTTTAGAGACATAGCGGTCGCAGATTTTTTGTGTCTGCTTCGATTGCCAAACAATGGCATTGGCGATCGCCTTTCCCGTCTTCTTTTCCCAAACCATCGTGGTTTCGCGTTGATTGGTGATGCCAATTGCTTCGACTTCATTCATTGAAGCGCCACTTTTGATGAGGAGCTCATTAATGACGTCGACAACGCTAATCCAAATTTGGTCGGGATCCTGAAGGACCCAACCGGGCTTTGGATAAAGACATCGCACATCCCTTTGGGCATGGAAAAGCTTTTCCCCGGTTTTGGAAATCAAGATGGCGCGAGTCGAAGTCGTGCCTTGGTCAATAGACAATATGTATTTGCGCATAATCCTATTATAAAAGAGGTTCTTGCTTTTTCTAGATTTCTTTTTGAATGAAAAAGAGCGCATTCTAGCGCCCTTTTAAATATTTTATGAAGGTTTTGCAGAGATTTTAGCTATTTTTGATTTTGGCAGCGAGCCGTTCCTCGATATCGGGAATCTCTTTGACGATAGAAGCGCTAAGGACTTCGCAACCATCGCGAGTAATGAGGAGGTCGTCTTCAATACGGACACCGATCGAACGTTCCGCCATATAAAGTCCCGGTTCGTCGCTAATAACCATGCCCGGTTCTAGGGGGATGTTCTTATATTCGCGACTTTCGACCGAAAGATAAGGATCATGGGTATCCAAGCCGATAAGGTGGCTTACACCATGGAAATAATAATTCGAAATATCCTCTTTCTTCTCGATTAGCCCTGCCGCCAAACAGCCATTGGCCAAATAGTCAATCGTGGCCTCTTGAAGTTCTTGGATGGTAATACCCGGACGGGCCATGGCGGCAACCATTTTATTGGCACCTAAAACAATGCTATAAACCGTCTTTTGGAAATCGCTAAATTTGCCATTGACAGGGACAGTGCGAGTGATGTCGGCACAATAATATTCGTTGCGAGAGCCCAAATCCATCAAAAGCAAATCGCCATCTTTAAGTTCATCCATCGGGGTTGGATAGTGAAGGCAGGCGCCATTTTTTCCAGTCGCCATAATAGTTGGGAAGCTTAGGCCTTGATAGCCAGAAAGATCATTTTCGACATGGAGGAATAAATCAGCCATTTCGTATTCTTTCTTTCCTTCGGCCATTTCTTTCCAAATGGAATAAATACCGATTTTAGTGTTATTGATGGCTTCTTTGAGCGCTTCGATCTCGGAAGCGCTTTTACGGAGTCGAAGAGTCGTAATCAAAGGATAAGCATCCACCATTTCAAGTTCTGGGTAAGCGCTCGAAATCGTTTCTTTGATGTCCTTTGTAGTCGTGTCTTGGGCAATCTTAATTTCGTCATCCATGTCGATATACATGCGTCGAATGCTGCCATATTCGAAAACATCGGGATTGATGACTTGTTGGATTTTAGCTTCCAAGGAAGTGTTAATAAGAACGTTTTGGATACCACTTATCGCCGCCGCCTCAGCAGTTGTTAGGCGCTTACCATACCACTTCTCTTTTCTTTCGTCGAAGGGCGAAACGAAGAGAAATTCTTTTTGCTCGCCTTCGCTATTAATGAGCACTAAAGCGCTATCTTCTTGATCGATGCCAGTCAAATAATAGAAATTTCTATTCACTTCGAAAGGATAGGTTTCGTCAGCGCTTTTAACTTTGCTAACGCCGCTATAAAGGACCATGATGCTTTCATAATCCATCAAGGAAAGAAGCCTTGCTCTTCTTTCTTGGAACTCATTCGGATTCATTCTTTTTTCTCCTTAATATTTCAACTTTTTTAGATAAAACTTGAACTCTACTTTCATAACGAGAAAGTAAGGGCTCTAGTATCTTAGCATCTCCTTCGATATTTAGTTCTACGGACATTGAAAATTTTGGTTCTTTAACCATTAAGCCTAATCTTTTACACTCTTTCTTTAAAATCTCAAAATCAGCGTAAGAAAGACTCATTCTGGCAGTCATAGTCGGAACTAAAACGGCAGGAACGCTTCTATCGAGGGCGCCTAATAACGCTTCCCGATAAGTTCTAGTCAAGCGAGAAAGACCAAGTTTCGTGCCACCAAAATATCGCGTCACCACCACCAACACTTTATCCGCTTCTTTTTGTCGAAGCGCTTCGAGCAAAGGGAGACCTGTACTCCCTTTAGGTTCGCCATCATCTCCCATCCCTTCGAGCGGCAACAGCCTAAAAGCGTATGGGTAATGCGTTGCTTTTGGATATTTCTCAATAGTTTCTTCAAGATAGCGTTTCACTTCTTCTTTGTTTGTAAGCGGGTAAAGGGAAGCGATAAAACGCGATCCGAGAACCTCTATTTCATATTCCAGCGGTTCCAATGGATAAAGCATCTTTTTAGGCAGTTACCAAAATCGTGCTAGCGGCATTTTGGAAGTAACCATCAGCACCGAAAGGCGTTTGGATAAAGTCGATTTCAGGAAGCGTCAAGATCGCGCTATGGAAATAGGAACGATTGACGAAGAGCTCATAAATGAGGCCTTGGTAATAAGTAACCGCAACATCTTTTAAAGAAGAAGAGTCAAAGGAAGCAAAGCTAGAAAGTTCTTGGTTCACAATGGCTTTATCGCTTTCGCTCATCTTCCAAGAAGCGCCTTGAATATTTTTGTCGTTTAAAGCCAAGAGATTCGAGGCTTTCCAGAGCTTTGCACTTGTTTCCACAAACGCTTTGTAATTCGAGGAAGTGAGCATAACCATTTCTTCGCCAAAGTTATTGCTACTTCTTAAGGAAGTGTCAGAGACGCTTGTTGGCGCATTCATCGCAAAGCCATAGAAGTAATGGCCCGCTTTGGCATAATCTCTCACTTCCTTATAGAGGAAGTAAGAAAGCTTCCCTTTGAAAGCGCCTTCTAAGGTGTCGAAGGAATCGGTATCAAAAGTAGAAAGATATTCGTCAAACGGTAAGACGCCAGCATTTGTCGATTCCGAGAAGAGGAGGTTCAAGACATGAACGCGCGGAATATTGTGACCGCCATAGGACATGGCGCTAGCGCCGCTATAAACAGCGTCGTAATAGAAGATAGAAGGAATGGTTTTATCCGTCCAGCGAAGCGAAGAAGAATAGTTATCACTTCCTTTTTGAATGAGAGAATGAAGGTCTTTATAGACTTCGGAAGAATTGGCCGATCCAAAATGAGGCATGTACTTATTGAGGTCAATTGCGACTTTAGTCGTAACCCCATGGAAGGAATAAGTGACATTAAGCTTTAATAGTCCTGAAATCGTCACATCGCTGGCGTCAAATTCGCCATCCTTCGAAGGAAGCAAATCATCGCCATAAGGAGTTGAGAAGATACTCTTTTCCTCTTTTAAGAAACGAACCAAGGAAGTAAAACTATCGCTTTCGCTATTCTCCAAGAAGGAAACAAAGTTCTCATCTTTGGAAAGATTGATGTATTTATTTGTTTCCTCGTCATAAATTCCTTCCAATAAAGAGGAAAGGGAAGGGATTGCATGGTCACGATATTCCTCAAGGCTCAAGAAATAATCGTCGACATTCCAAGAAAGAGTGACTTTTTTGAAACCGCCATCGATAAGAAGGTCCGAAGCAAGAGGACGATCATCAAAATTCTCAGCGTTTGTTGGATCGAAGAAGATATAAGAATTTGTTGTCACTTTTTGAGCATCGGTGCTATTTCCATCTTTTAGATAAGCAACCTTCACTTCGTCTTCACTTTCGAAGGAAATGGCTTCTAGAGGCGAAGCAAGAGTCTTTAAGAAAGAGATATCCGACGTTTCAAAGGTTTTAGTGATGGTTGTGAAACGCTTAAGGCCTAAGGTGTTGTCAAGGAAGTCCATCGTCAAATAGCGCATCGCTTGGTGGCCAAGAAGGCTATCGTTGAGGCTTGTTGCTAATGTATTGAATTTCGAAGGCGAAACGGTATCAAAATTCAAAGTATCCCCAGTAAAGGAAACACCGTTTGTTGAATCGATGATTCCTAATGCGAAAGCGTTATAGAAAAGACCAGAATCCTTCGCATCGTTGATGAACAAGGAATCAATTTCCGCGCCCCAATTTTCAAGCGGTTCTTTAGAAACAAGAGACAAAAGCTTCTCTTGATAATTCTTAAAGGACTTGCCATCGTAAACGCTGTCATAGGCTTTCGCGGCAATCGAAGAATCGTCATAGATTTTAAACATCACTTGGCTAAAGACGTCCAAGTCGTTTTTGTTAAAGACGCTTGGAAGCTCATCTTCTTTTAAGTCATAAGAAGCGCCGGCTTTATGAAAGATTTCACTATCTTCAAGGGAATGGAGGAGATTACGGAAAGTATAAACGTCATCAATTCCTTTAATATTTTTAGGATCGGAAAGCGATTTGACGTCGGAATCATTAATCGAACTTATTAAAGAACTGATCAAGGAAATCTCGTCCTCTGGCATCGATGCGAAATAACCATCTTGATATTGGAAGAAGGGATTCGCACGTTCGAGTTCAATGCCATCGATTCCAAAAGATCCGTTTTTAATAGAGGTCGCAATAGCGTTCGGCACGAAATCCGAAGTCCAAGGAGAGGTATTCAGAGAAGAAAGGAGTTTATCGAGCTTTCCATTTTGAGAAAGGCTCAAAAGATCATTCGATTTTAAGGCGTTTTGAACATCTTTATCTAAAAGGTTCTTTAAGACGGACTTCAAAGAGTTCTCTTCGCCATTAAGGGAGGAAACGTCAAGATTCTTACGGCTCTCTTCACTATCGAGAGTTGTGACAAGACGCTTCGTATTCCAAAGAATTTTCTCATCGGCGTTATGGTATTCGCCTAAAGAAACGAAGTGCTTATCTTTCGGAGATTCATCCAAATAGACATAGGATTTTAAAGCGTCATTATGGAAAAGCTTCACCATGGTATCTTGGAAAACACTGCGGGTTTGCGAAGTTTTTATAGAATTAAGAAGTCTCGACGAAGCCATTGTGGCAAGGAAATTCGTCCAGGTATCGACGTCTTGGACACCGAAATCATCGAGGCTTGCCTTGCCATTTAAGGCATAACCATAACGAAGAAGAGAGGCGAGAGTTTCACATTCTTTTTCGCTATAAGGTTTCGAGCTAAGGGACGAATAAGAACCATCCGTCCCACCGAAATAAGGATTCGCAAGACCAAAATCGACATAATCGGATGGAATGGTATCCCCCAAAGATTTTAGAGCGGATTGAATCTTGTTTGCTAAGCCAAGACCAAGAATTTGAGAATCGGAAATATCGCTTAGGAGTTCCGCTACTTTAAGCTCACCAATTTGTCCACCCATCCCATCGTTAAAGAGAGGTTCAAAGTCAAAATTTTCATGAAGTTGGAGGCCTAAACTTTGGAGATCGTTTAAGACTTTCACAAAGGAATCGATCTCAAGATTCCAATCGGTTACTTTCTCGTAAATAACGTATTCGCTCACTTCTTGGACGCTATGAACGGAATCGGCGGAGAAGTAAGAGAAATTCGAGACCATCTTGGCGAAAAGGCTCTTAAAGGCGGTCTTGCCACTCTCGTCTTTGGAAGTATTCAAAATCTTGCTATTCGAAGAGGCATTCAAGAGAGGACGCACGAAATAGTCCGGAGAGAAATTGGCCACTAAGTCAAACTTCGAAGAATCGATTTTGCCAGTGACCGTGTCTAAAGCGCCAAAATAAGGATTGGTAACCGTTTCGAGAAGCTCCAAAACGCATCCAATCTCTTCGTTTCGGTCATCGTCTGTCACATTTTCATCGTAGAAATAGCAAGGATTTGCATAGGAAAATGAATTTTCAACATTTTGAAGATAGTCAAATAATGAATAATACGCATGTGTCAATGGAACTCTTCTAAGGAATAGGGAAGAGCTTAACGATTTAAAGAGATCTTCGATATAAAGAACGTTAAAGGTTCTAAAGTCGATATCATCGGAAAGGAAGTCAATCGAGCCTACAATTTGAATAACGCGAAGAAGATCGCCAATTCGAGATGCTTCGTCTCCCATCTTTTCCGGGCTATCGACGCTCAAGAAATCTTTTTTGAATTCAGAATAGGATGCTTCGTCTTTAAGCGAATCTCCAGAAAGAGGAAGTTTAGAACTCGTGTCAAAGTTCGAGAAAAATTGCCCTGTCTCAGTGTTTTGAGTGAAGGAATCGATCATCTTGTCCGCTAAATATTCAGGCAAAATGTACTCACCTTTCTCGTCATAGAAGATACGACTTGAAGAGAGGGTTTTAATAAGAGACTCCACGCTATCGGCATCGCCAGAAAAGAGATTGAGATTGCCTAAATCCCCTACCTCAATTGCAAATTTTAGGAGAGCGTCGATACTTCGCCCTTCGTTACCCCAAGAGGTGACATTCTCAAAGGAAAGTTTTTTGCCATCGCCATAAGAGAGATATGGGGCGATGGATTCATTTTCCATGAGCTTATTTTCGAGAACGCTACCAATAATCTTTGAGAGGAGAGGAATGTTATCGATATTTAAGAGGAGATTCTCGAAAGAATAATCTTCAAAAACAACAAGCCCCTCTTTGGACACTCTATCAAGTCGAGAAAGAAGGCCGGTGTTAGCGATTTCCTCTAAGAAATCACTTAAACCAGAAAGGTTATCATCGAGATTAAATCCGCTTTCATCGAAGGCCTCATTGATTTCCTTTGAAAGGTCTCCTAAACCGCCTTTATTAAGTAAAGAGCTAAGAATTGCACGGATATTGGTGTGATTCTCATCGTCAAGCAAAGCGTTATTCGCAATCGAAAAAAGGAGATAAGAGAGTTGGCTTTGACGCGTACCTCCAATTTTGAAGGAAGAGATGTTCTTTAAGAGCATCTCGGCGTCGTGAAGCCCATTGATACTCGAAGCGTTCGAAATCAAGAAAGAGACTAAGTCTTGGCATTTGCTAAAGGAATCGATAAGAGAAGCAAAGGAATGACCGATATTGCTCTCTTTTGTGATATGAAGTGAGATCTTCGTACCAAGAGCGTCTTCAATCTTTTCACTATTCTTTTCAAGGATTCCATTAAGGGCACTTGGGATAAAGGCTTTGGCCAATTTGGAAGCATCGAGGTTCTTTAAACCTTCCGATAAGGGCGTTAGGAGTTCGTCTTTAATGCCTAAGAAAGAGCCATCTTTTGGTGAGAAATATAAACCGGGCATCGTATCGTAATGAAGAAGGAAGTGCTTCCCTGCTTCACTTTTGGCAAAGGGGCGAAGCACGCTAAAGAGCGCCTGCGACTCCATTTTGGCAAGACCTTCTCTATCGTTCGATTTCTTATAGTCTTCGATTTCAGGGGAAAGATCGACGGCATTCTCCCCTTCTAATCCTAAAGAACTATTGGTCACCGATTCCGCCATTTTCATAAGCTTCGGAACAGCGTTTTGAACTAGAGAGGAAGATAAGAGAACAGGATCGTCCTCTTTAACGGCGACGGAATCATCGACATAGCCGTCAAAATAATGCTCAATTTGCGCGAGATTTTCATCGGCCAAAAGGATGGAGATCATCTGTTTCGAAAGATCTTCAGTAAAATTCCCTTTCATCGCTCCTTCCATAAGCAAAGGAACAAGACTATCGTCCACCATGGCGATTTGATAAACACCATCTAAGATTGGCATGATGTCGTCTTTGAAAGTGAGGGCTTTAATGGCATCTGGAACTTTTTTTGGTAAGCCCTTTTCGTTTTTAAGTTCGTCTTGGGAGAATTCAGGGAAGAAGTCTTTGAGATAAATATTCGTTCCTTCAGCCGTTTCCTCTTTCGAATAATCATTCACGATTTGCACCCATAAAGCGCTCTTCACGAGATCGTTAAAGAGCTTCAGTTTTTCATCATCAAAAGCAAGTACCGTATCCTTCAAGAGATCGAAATGGTCCAGCAAAACTTCCGACAAGGAATTCGGATCTTGATTGATTTGCCCATCCGAAGAAACGATCGAAGAAAGAATGTCGCTATCGACAATAGCCTCATAAAGATCAGCGAGTTCAGAAATGGTATCGCCATAATTATATTGGGCGAAGTCAATCGTCGTTTCGGTTTGAAGATACTGGGCGATGGAGTCAATATTGGTAGCCACCGCCAAAGCGTAAGGCATCACCGTTTCAACAAGAGAAGAACTCGAAAGAGCGGCTAAGGCTTTTGGCGCATAACTCGACATTGCGAAAGTAAGCAACGACGCTTGATTCACGCCATCCTCGGAAAGGATGCCGCCTTTGATCGCATAGGTTCCAACTTTGGCAAGAGAGGAGAGTTCCGTTACAAAAGACACAAGATGTTGATCATCGACTCCCACTGCCCCAACAAAATCATAGAAAGCCGCGTCAAAGGTCTTTCCATCTTCATTTTTACTCCATGAGAAGAAAACCTTGGCAAGCAAAGAATTATCGTAAGTATCGACCGCGCTTTTGACAGTTTCATAAATTTCGGGCGTCACTTCTTTGCCCTTCGTTTGAAGAGAAGCGTCATCTTCTTTCGAGGCTTCGTTAAAGCTTTGGCTAATAGCGTTAGCAAGCGAGGTAAAAGGCGTGACGAACATCGCCAGGATGACAGCACCCATGGTGAATTCTTCTAAAGCGCTCACAAAACGTAACGTCTTTTTCTTGCGCTTTTCCTTTTTGATAAAACGCTTGAAAAGGATATGCCATAAAAGGAAGCAAAGGAGCGAGCCTAATAAAGAAATAACGATAGCATCGATGAAAACAAGAAGAATGATGAGAAGCGAAGAAACAAGGGAAGTAACGTAAGTCGATAAAGCATCGGGGCTCATTGAAACATCGAAGGCTTTAAGAATTTGGGTTATGACTTCACCAATCGTTTCAGCAAGGCTCGTGATAGGAGCATCAACCGCCACCGCCGTTCCAGAGACGTCCATATTGAATTGGACCCGCGTCCCGGCTGGTACCCATTGACTTAAATCGAGTGTTCCTAGAAGTGAAGAAAGAGGTTTTAATGTGCAAAAAGCAATAAGAACAAGAACCGCAAAGAAAAGAAAACGATAGGTGCCATAGCGCCACCCTTTAAAAAGTCCTGATAGGAAAGAGAGAACAAGCAAACCAACGATAACAGCAAAAGCGATTATCAAGCCGATGCTCATGTACTCAGTCCAAGATTCGGCCGTTATTTGAAAAAAGTTCATAGGAAAACTCCACGGCAATATTTTGAGTGTAAAACATAGTTTTATCAATTAAAATATGGCCCATGAACAAAGAAAACGATAACCTTGACATTTTTAGATTTAGAAATCCTTTCAAAAAGGCGAAATGTGACGTTTGTGGCGGCGTTTATGATATAACGCAAAAAGAATGTCCGAATTGTCATTCGCCCTCGAGTGAGCTTTCCTTTCAAAGAAGCTTCCAAGAGACCGCAAACGTAAGTGCTTGGCGAGAAATCATCTTGGCTTTAGTCGGTTGGTTGGGGTTCCAACTCTTGGGGCTTGTTGTCCAAATCGTCGTCTTAGCTATCAAAAGCGCGGAACTCGTTCAAAACGGCTTTTCCGGGGACGCCCTTCAACAAGAGCTTTTAGCCTTCACCGAAACGGGTTCTTTCTACGCGATGGTCAATTACCCCGCCTACATACTCCTTTTCGTTTGCCTTTCACTCGTCTTATGGAAGGAAGCAAAGAAACTTTTTCCATGTTTCAAAAAGCCAAAGACCTATCTTGGTTTTGCCTATGGCGCTTTGCTCATGGTTTTAAGCATTGTTTGGGGAATGATTTCAACTCGATTAGGGGCCTCCACGAACGAAAATCAAAGTACCATCATCTCGATGGTAAAAGAAAGGCCGTTCCTAGCGATATTGGTGACGGGTGTCATTGGACCTCTTTGCGAAGAAGTCACTTACCGGGTCGGCCTTTTCGGTTTCGCCAAGAGAATCAACCGAATCTTAGCTTATTTTGTCGCTAGCGTCCTTTTCGGTCTTATTCATATCCATGATTTTACGAGCGCTAATGAATGGCTTTCCTTCCCAGATTATTTCATTTCGGGATTGTTGCTCGCATTCGTCTACGAGCGTTATGGCTTTGGCGCATCGAGTATCGCTCACATCATGAATAACACCATTGCGGTCTTGCAAATCTTGCTTTTGGAAGGAACGAATTAGAGATGAAGACGCAGAAGCTTTTCTTAAACGAGTTCGTTTTGAAAATCGTAGCGCTCGTGACAATGACCCTCAGTCACATCGGTTTCATGTTAGCCACGCAAGGCTATTACCTCGAGGGATCAAGCGGCTATAGCGCGGGCATCATTCTCCAATACATCGGGCGTCTTTCCTTCCCTCTATTTGCTTTCATGCTCGCGGAAGGTCTCCATAAAACAAGAAACCGCGAAAATTATTTGATTCGCCTTGCTGGAATGGCGGTTCTAATTCTTATTGCGCAAGTGATTCTTTATGCAATCGATAAGGGAAATGCCGGAACTTTAGAAGGGAATGCTTTTTTAGATCTCACGCTCGGGGCTTTATTCATTTGCCTTATCGAAAATTCCAAAAAACCATTGCGAATCCTTGCTCTTTTGCCTTTAGGATACGTTATTTTATGCTACGCCATGGATGTTAGCGAAATCTTTGCCCATCAAAACAATGCCATTTCGGTGTGGTCTAATGGCTATCCTCTCTTTCTCAGAGCGAGTTATAGCATCTTCGGCTTCTCCCTTATTTTGCTTCTCTATTACGCGCGCCCTTGGTCGATAAAGATGATGCGTCTTTTAGCGCAAGACGAAGAAGTCTTTCAAAACATTGCCACTGAGGAGAAAATCCAAGGCTTTAGCAATTCCATGAGTGCCGTCTTCTTAGTCTTGGTTAACCTTCTTTTTTGGACGCTTGCGAAATGCAACCTCCCCGATCCTTATTCGATGGGGGCGCAAAGCTATAGCGCCCTCAGCGCTCTCTTCATCCTTTTCTATAACGGCAAAAGAGGTTATGACAAGAAATGGTTCCGCCTCTTCTCCTATCTCTATTACCCCGTGCATCTTGTTTTGATATGGAGAATCTTTGCGTTATGCTTTAGGTAGGAGGAACGAAAAATGTTAAAACACATTGAAGATACAAATGAATTCTTGGAAGCCATCAAAGGAAAGAAAGTCCTTGTCGATTTCTTTGCCGTCTGGTGCGGCCCTTGCAATGCCTTAGGACCCATTCTCGAAAAGATCGCTTCGGAACATGAGGACATCGATATTATCAAAATCGATGTCGATAAAGCCCCGGAAATCGCTTCCAAGTATGGCATCCAATCCATCCCAACCCTTATCCTTTTCGAAGAAGGAAAGGCCGTTGATATGCGCGTTGGCTACCTTCCCGAAGAGAGCCTCCTTCGTTTCGCGAAGTTAAAATAACCTCGCTTCAAGCGAAGTTTTCATCTTTTCCCTTTTCCTATTCTTCCCATTGTGCTATATTCTTTGACGCACCCGGACCATTGGTGTAGCGGTCTAACATGCCTCCCTGTCACGGAGGAGACCACGAGTTCGAATCTCGTATGGTCCGCCACTTGCAGGTGTAGTTCAATGGTAGAACTTCAGCCTTCCAAGCTGAATACGCGGGTTCGATTCCCGTCACCTGCTCCACTAGAAGTCATCCTCCCACGATGGGAGGTTTTCTTTTTGCGCTTTCGCAGTTCATGTTTCTCTTCGAAAAAGATTAGAATAGAGACAAGAAATCCAGCAAAAAGGGAACAATTATGGAAAAAAAGAAACTCGGTGGTCGGTTTTGGGCGACGATAGCTATCGTTGGTTTTATCGGCCAACTCGCTTGGGCCATCGAAAATAATTACATCAATCTTTGGGTCTTCTCTCAGACCGGCAATAGCGACGCCATCACGTACATGACTATTTTTAGCGCTTTGATGGCGACTTTAACGACCTTTTTTATGGGCACTTTAAGCGATAAGGTCGGAAAACGAAAAATCTTCATCTCTTGGGGGTTTATCATTTGGGGCATCACCGTCTTCTCCTTTGGGCTCATTAGCAAAGACAATATGGGAGCCCTTTATGGGGTTGATAAGGCCATCATGATGGTGGGCGTATGGATGGTGGTCATTGATTGCCTTATGACTTTCTTTGGAAGTACCGCCAGTGACGCTTGCTTTAACGCCATGGTGACGGATATGACTGATAACAGCAACCGTGGAAAGGTCGAAAGTTTTCTCTCCGTTTTGCCACTATTCGCCAATGTCGTGATGATGGTTATAGGCATGCCTCTCCACGTTGGAGCAACGCCAGATGATTATCTCAAAGAGCAAATTGCGAATGGCGTTTATAAAAATAGCGCTAGCGCCTTAGCGAGCGGTTGGTTCATCTACTTTATTATTTGCGGCGTTTTAGTGACGATAAGTGGCATTATCTCCCTTTTCCTCATTCCAAAAGATGAATGTCTTCCTAATCGTGACGAATCCTATTGGAAGAATCTTATCCACGGCTTCCGACCAAGCGTCATCAAAAGTAACAAGCTCTTTTATATCGCCCTTTTGGTCTTCTTCGCCTTCAATAGTGCCGTCAATTCCTTCATGCCCTACTACATGGTTTATCTGCAACTTGATACTTCGATCGGGGGAATCGGCTTAGTCGGACTTAATTTTTATATCGCCATTGCCGTGATCTTTGTGATAAGTAGTGTCATTGCAATTCTAAATGGTCTCTTTTTCTTGGACCGATTCGACCGAATCAAACAACTTTATATATCTTTTATCTTTTCCGTTATTGGCCTTCTAGGGTTAGGGTTCTCGAAGAGCATGGCTGGAATCATCGTCTTTGGGACTTTCCTTATCACCGGGTATTTGGTTACAACTTCTATTATCGGGGCGATTGTACGTGATTTAACGCCAAAAAAGGAAGTCGGCTTATTTCAAGGTATCCGCATGATTTTCTGCGTCCTTCTTCCAATGGTCACAGGACCCCTTATTTCAAGCGCTCTATTCCCCGTTTCGAGCTATAAAGACGAAACCAATTTCGCCCTCAATGGCAAAACACCCTCGAACGTCATGTTCTTTGTGGCGTTAGGCTTTATAATTCTTTCCATAGCGCCAACCGTTTGGCTTGATATCGAAAGGAAAAAGGCGAACAAAAATGATCAAGGATCTCACATTAGCAACGCATAACCCCCATAAACTTCAAGAATTTCAGGACTACTTGAAGCCTTTAGGCATTCAAGTCCATAGCGAAAAAGAATTTATTCATGGCATCGAGGTGGAGGAGACTGGAAAAACCTATGAAGAAAACGCTCTTTTAAAGGCAAAAGCCATTCTCCCCTACTCACCTTATCCTGTTTTAGCGGACGATTCGGGTATTGAAATTTCCGCTTTAGGAGAACATTTCCCTGGCATTTTTAGTGCGCGTTACCTCGAAAGCTTGGCCTCCACTTCTTTAGAGGCGGACCGCAAAATTCTTGAAAAAATGAGGGGGGAAACGAATAGAGACGCCGCTTTCCATTGCGTTCTTGTCCTTTTAGAAAAAGATGTGGTCCATTCGTTTGAAGGCGTATGCGAAGGTTCTATTCTTCCTGCAATTAGAGGAGAAGGTGGCTTTGGGTATGACCCTATCTTTCATTCAAAAGAAGGAAACGTGAACTTTGGCGAATGCGACGAAGAAACAAAAAGCCGCTTCTCCCATAGGGGAAAAGCGATCGAGAAGCTTCTTAATTACTTCCAAGAGGGACGCTAGTTCTTTTTCTTTTTCTTAAGCTCGGCTTTATGTCTCTCCTCTTCCAAGCGGAGAGCATTTTTTTGTTTAAGACCCAAGATGTATTCATTCATAAGAGCGCTCCACTCTTCCCTTTTCGTTTTAAAAGCGAAAATCCAAGGATGGGATTCTTGTAATTTCCGATAATGGTCTTGAATAGAGACTTTGATATTTTCCCAAGAGACGACAAGTTTCGAATCTTGGACGGCCTTGCGGATTCTCGTAAGAAGGCCAAGGGACCATCCAAAATCTACAAAGAGAAGACCATAAAAAAGGCCTAGGAAGAAACCGATAACCGAATAGTTGCTAACAATAAAATCATAAATGGTCACAAACAAGGGGTTCGCCAAATAAATGTAGAAAGCACCGATAACAAGCCAAAAGAAGCTAAAGAGAGGACAAATGATGCCTTGGATATTTCCAGGTCTAGTCGAATAATCCCAAAGCTTCACTTTAAGGCCTTTGATGAAAATAAGACCGGCAATATATTCGATAATGGTCATCGCGACCCCCGCCACTAAAACGGCGAGTAAATCTGACGCCCAAGTTGGCCAAGGGAGCGAATGAAAAGGAATGAAGTTCGCAAAAATATAGAATCCCACGAGGCCAAAGCCATAAAGAGGAAGCATGGGTCCGGTTAAAAAGCCAGGGTTAACCCATCTTTTTTGGGAAAAGAAGCGACGGAAGAAAAGCTCAATCACCCAGCCGATGGAGCCGCCCAAAAAGAAAAGGCCACTTAATCCGAGGAAGCCTAAAAAGAAATCCATTATTTTTCCTCCAAGCTTTGAAGCGGATAAAGAGCGGTATTACAAGTAATATGTGCGAAATCTAAGGGATAGCGATCATTTTCTACCGCAAGAGGGATTTGACCTTCAAAATTTGAAAAACCATAGCAAAACCCACTCCATTCTTGCAAAGGAGACGTATATGAAAGGTTCTGAGTGGCAGGCGTTTCATCGAAAATGCCGTCATTATCTTCGTCTTTCCCATAGCGAAGAACATTTTTAGGCGAAGTAACATCAATCTCTAAACGCGTTCCATAAAGAAGGGTCCCTAGAAGTTTGCCACTCTTCTTCATTAAAGCATCCTCTTTCGAAGCATATTCATAAACCTCAAAGGAACGACGACTCGTCGAAAAAGAAGCATCGAAGGTAAGGGTTGGGGTCCTTGAAAGAAGGCCTAAGGAAACCCAGGATTCGCCATTGCTAAAGTAGGCAGGGTAATCTGGTTGTCCTTTTTCGTTATAAGTTGTATTGAGTAGAAGCACACCTTCTTTGGCGCTTGCTTCTAAGGCTGGGGCCTCATTGTGATCCCACGAAGCCACGTCGATAGAAAGCTGCCACTTTTTTTCTTCGTTAAAGGAGAAGGCAGTTCCTTTTTTGGCGTCGCCCGCTAAAGCATTCCAGCCCTTAAACCGAGCCTCTTCGTAATAGAAAAGATGGGAAGGATCCATTTTTGGGTTTTCTTTGAAGGGGTAATCCAAGGAAAGCGTATTCATAGAGGGCTCGTAGTATTTATCAAAAGAAACGCCATTCCCATAAGATAAAGCGTTGTCGAGAAGCGAAACGCCATAAAGGGTTTTCATCTCGCTTCGGAAAGAGACTTTGAAACCATAGGATTTTCGGACGAACTTCGCTTTCAAAGTGCAATCATGTTTGATACTCGAGGGATCGATAACGCGATTCGTCTCGCCATAGCTTTCTTCGTATTCCCCTTCCCAGCCGTCAAAGACATAATGAGAAGCGTTAATGCCATCATCTCTTTTCTTCAAGGTTGGCAAGAAGTCATAAGGCGAAGAAGCGTCATTATCTTTAAAGATGGCTTTCTTTCCTTCAATCACATAGGCATAGCCGATGGAAGTGCCACTATCATTAAGGAATGTAACCGTGTAAACGGGCGATCCTTTAGAGCCCCCTGCACCATTAGAGCAAGAGACGATAAGAGGCGTTAAAAGCAGAAACAATACGATTTTCTTATTCATAATCACTTGAATTATCGAACAAAGTTAAGAAAAGAGAAAGAAAAAGAGAAACGGAGAGTTTGCAAAGTATGCATCAAAGGGTAAAATACCTTCGTTATCCCTTCTAAAGAAGAGGACTAGGAAAAGAGAGAATAATTATGAAAAAAACGCGTTCTTTGACAAGAATCCTAAACTTCTTAGCATTTATTGCAGCCACCGTAAGCTTCTTTTGCAACTTCGCTCCATCTTTCTCGGATGATAGCTATTATGTCCGTGGCAATTGCTTCCAAGCAATTTTTGCCATGGAAGGCGGCGACTTTAGGACGGTCGTTGTTCCTCTTGTCATTGCTGTGGTTTTAGTTGGCCTTTTGGTAATTGTGACTTTGATTGGCACCATCTTTGGTGAAAAAGGAAGCAAAATCACTGGATTAGTCGAACTCGTTCTTGGCGTTGCTGGTGGCGTTTTGTATTTATTGTCTTCCACTTTCTACCTATCTGCAAACGGCATTACGAATGCGGAAGTCGCTTTAGGGCCGGGTCCAATTTGCGTTTCGGTGTTTGCTTTCCTCGCTGCGCTTCTTGGCTTAATCTCCATTGCCTTTGGCAAAAAGAAAATCAGCGTCGAATAAAAGAAGCAGCAAATTGTTAGGCCCGCGAGGGTCTTTTTATTTGCTATAGCCGCGTTCTCGAAGAACGCCAAGAACCTTTAAGGCGCATCCCTCTGGATCTTCTTCGATTTCCTTCCCCCAAAAACGAAGAATGGCATATCCTTCTTTCGCCAGGCGTTCATTCACTTCTTGGTCGCGAGCGATGTTGCGACGAATTTTCGGAATCCAATAGTCTCTATTCGTTTTGATTTTTGCTTCGTTTTCCAAGAAATGAAAGCCATGCCAAAACTCGGAATCGCAAAAGACCACCACTTTATACTTTTGAATAGAGATATCGGGGTGCCCAAAAATGCGATTGCTATTCGCCCTATAACGCACGCCCAAATGATAAAGGGATCGCCTCAGTAACATTTCGATACCGGTATCTTTGCCTCTGATTCGAGACATTGTATAAGAAGTCGTCGCTTCGTCTCTTTTCATAACGTTTCAAAATCAAGATAAATAGTTCCTTCGATGGTGTTTTGAGTTTCTTCCATGGGATAGGAATAAGTTAAGACGGCATTATTGAGGAATCCACTTTGCATCGAAACATCAAAACCCGTAAACGCGTCTTTTGGCGCGTCATTCCCTTCAATCAGAGAAGGAAGAGAAAGATTCTCCCCTTTAAAAGTAAGAGAAAGCTCGCCATCGCCGCTCGAAGAGGCGCTATACGAGGTGAGATTGTTTTTAATTTCGGTATTTGTAATGGAGGTTAAGAAATCATTCGAAGCGAAGAGGCATTCTTTAATAATTTTCTTATAGATGGCGCTCGGAAAAGAGAAATAGGTTTTTAAATTCTCGTCCTTTTCTTCGTCGAATGGGCGTCTTTCCTCCGTCAAGTTATCCACGATAGAGATATCGTTCCCACTCTTCGAAAGGGTGAGATATTCTTTCGCTTCGCCTTCTTGTAAGAAATAATCGAAAGAAAAGTTGTCCTCACCATTATTAAAGTAAAGGAGAAAGAAGGTCTTTTTTTCCGTCTTAATCTTATCGTTAGAAGCGTCAAGGGTATTCATCACTTCCGTAACACCTAAACCATAGCGTTTCTTATCGGCGAGATTCTCTTCGTAAAGGGAAATGGTCTCTTTCAAAAGCTTTGTAGCATTGTCAATAGTGATCGCTTTCGGATAAGAAAAAGAGCAAGAAGCGAGAAAAGGAAGCAAAAGCAAGAGGGATTTTTTCTTCATGAGAACTGCGCCCCATAAAGTTTACTATAGAAACCACCTTTGGCCAAAAGTTCTTTGTGAGTGCCGCTTTCGAGGATGACGCCATCCTTCATAACCAAAATCACATCGCTCGAAACGATCGTGCTTAAACGATGGGCGACAATAAGGGAAGTGCGTCCTTTCATGAGCTCTTTAAAGGATTCGTTTAAAAGGCGTTCCGTGCGAAGGTCGATATTGGAAGTCGCCTCATCAAGAATAACGACTTCTGGCGAAAGGAGCATGACGCGAGCCACGCAGATGAGTTGCTTTTCGCCAACCGATAAGCCTGAGGCATCGGATATAACAGTGTCATAGCCCTGAGGCAAACGTTCGATAAGTTTATCGCATTGCGCTTTATGGGCGGCGAGTTTCACTTCTTCCAAAGTCGCGTTCTTTTTGGCATAGGCAATATTCTCAAAGACCGTTCCTTTGAAGATCCAAGTGTCTTGAAGGACCATGCCGACATGTTCGCGAAACGCTTTCTTTTCAAGATCCGTCAAAGCGATATCATTCGCATAGAAACTTCCTTTTTGGGGATCGTAGAAGCGAAGCAAGAGATTAATGAGCGTGCTTTTGCCACAACCCGTCGGACCGACAAGGGCGATGCGGTTCCCTTTCTTAAAGGCAAAAGAGAAGTCCTTAATAACATCGCGTTGGCCATCGTAAGAAAAGGTCACGTTTTTGGCCTCGAGGTCCCTTAAAGGGCCATCAATTTTATCTCGGCCTCTATTTTTGTCATAAGGCTCACGAAGGAAGCTGTCCACCCGGTCCAAAGAAGAGAAAGCGTAATCGATTTCATTCATAACGTCGCTAATTTCATTGAAAGGTTGCATGTAATTCGAAGCATAAGTAAGGAAAGCGCTTAAATCGCCAACTAAGAAAGTAATTCCAAAGGTACTTCCAAGGTCCTCAATGATAAAGAGAGCTCCTAAAAGAATCAGGCTCGAATTGATTAAGGCGTTCACTAGGCGCGTCGAAGGATTAATCAAAGAAGCGCCAAGATTCGCCTTAAAGGTGTGTTCTTTTAAGGATTTGCTGAGCTTATCGAAATCTCCCGAACGTTTTTCCTCGAGTCCAAGAGAAGTAACGGCTTCACTATTGGTGAGGCCTTCAAGCGTAAAAGCGTTCACTTCGCCCGAGGCTTTCGCTTGGCTACGGAAGTGTTTGCTATTGAATTTCGAAACAAAATTCGAAATGACCATCGAAAGAGGGGTCAAAACAACGACCACAATAGCCAAGAGATAATTGAGCGTTGCCATGAAAACAAGGGTGATGGCAATGGCGACCACACCATCATAGAAAGCGGCAAAGCCGCTCACCAAGCCGTTTTGAATCTTTTCGATGTCGCTAGTCAAAGTAAGGATTCGGTCGCCTTTCGAAGAACGATCAACGGAGGCCACAGAGATTTCATTGAAAGAACGGAAGACCTCTTTACGAAGGCGATAGATGAGATCCGCACCGATTAGAGACGTCGAAAAATCGAAGAGATAGCGGAAGAAAGCGCCCACCACTAAGAACCCAATCATGAGGAATAGATAAAGAGAAATGTCCACTTCTTGCCCATTAAAGAAAGTATTGACCGCTTTGCCAGCAAGGAAAGGAATAACAAGTTTTGAGCCCGTCGAAAGAAGAGCGCAAAAAAGCGAGAAGAAAACCTTGGGATAGGATCCCTTCAAATAAGGGAGAATCTTCTTAAGATGCTTCAACATCTATTTGCCCTCCTTTGCTTCTTCAAGACCACTTGAAGCAAAATCCTTATAAAGCGCTGAAGTTTCTCGAAGCGAAACGTCCGTGCCTCGATCAACAATTTTTCCGTTTTCAAAGACAAGTATTTCATCACAATCGTGAAGCGAAGAAACGCGTTGGGAGATAATAATCTTTGTAAGGTCCTTTTTCGCTTTCAAAACATTTCGAATTTTTTGCTCGCTTAAATAGTCCAAAGCGCTCATCGAATCATCAAGTATCAGCAAATCACCACCTTTTAAGAGGGCTCTGGCAATAAGAAGACGCTGCTTTTGGCCACCGCTTAGGTTGCTTCCACCTTCATTAACAGGGTGCTCCAGTTTTTCGGGGAAATTCATGACGAAATCAAAAGCGCACGCGTCTAGCAAAGCTTTTTCGATTTTTTCTTCGCTTGCGCCTTCCTTTCCTAGGAGTAAATTTGAACGAATAGTACCTTTAAATAGAGAAGGGCGTTGAGAAACAAAAGAGATCTCTTGATGGAGGGAATCCAAATCGTATTCTTTTAAAGGGAGGCCACGATAAAGAATCGTCCCTTCGCTTGGGTCATAAAGCCTTGTCAAAAGATTGATGACCGTGCTTTTGCCACTGCCCGTCCCCCCGATTAAGCCAAGCGTTTCGCCTCTATGGAGATCAAAAGAGATATCGCTAATGGCGTATTTATCTCCATCTTTCCCGAAGGTAAAGGAAACATCTTTAAAGGAAACAAGCGGCTGATCCTTGATCTCGTCTTTGAGAGAATAGACTTTCTCGTTTGTTAAAAGAGGTTCTAAAGCTAAGAAAGAATCGATTCTCTTTTTCGAAGCCGCCGCTTTATTTAAAGAGAGGATGAGGCGAGAAAACATCATGAGGGCAGCCAAAGAAGAAACCAAGTACGAGATAAGGGAGACAACGCTCCCCGTCGTTAAGCTTCCATTACCGACGTTGACATTGCCAAGCCACACCACTGCGATGAGGCCTGCATTGATGAAAAAGAAGGTCAAAGGATTCAAAAAAGAGTTGAGTTTAGACAGGGAAATCGTGTTTTTCTTATAGGACTCATTCGTTTTTTCAAATTTTGCCTCTTCATATTCTTGCTTATTGAAGGCGCGGATGGGACGGGCGCCTTTTAAGGCGTCATTTCCTAAAGTGGAAATGCTATCCAAATCGCTTTGAATGCGCGCATATCTCGCCGGTGAAAGGAGCATTACCATCAAAATCACTAAGGCACTCAGCAAGATGACGCCTAAGAAGACAAGGCCCGCTCGCCAATCGATGACGAAGCTAATGATCGTCGAGCCAAGAAGCAAGAAAGGCGGCCTAAAGATAAGACGCATGAACATCATGACGCCGCTTTGCATCGCATAAGAATCGCTCCCGATAAGAGTAAGCGCCTTTTCTCTTCCGAAAGTATCAAGTTGCTTTTCGGAGAGAGAACTCATCTTATTAAAGAGCGCCTTTCTTAAGTCATAGGAGTAATTGGAAGCCACGCTGGCAGCAAGATATTGCGCCAAAAGCGTGATTAAAAATCCTATGACCGCAAACCCAAAAAGAAGGAGACCAAGTTTCCAAGTCGTGTCCCAATCTTTGTTTTTAATGCCTTCATCAATGATGTAACGCACTAAGAAAGGAGAGGAAAGCTCGGTCACGCATTCAAAGAGCTTGAGACAAGGGGCTAAAATAACTTTGCCCCGATATTTTTTTAGTGGTGAAAAAGAAGTTTCCTTTTGCTTCATATCAAGCTTGCCCATCCTTTTTTATTTCTTCTATCGTTTCTTCATCCGTAGTGTCTTCAAACGTAAGATATAAAACAGAATCTCTCGAATCTTTAGGCGAGAGTGACAAAAAGCTAAAGCCGTCGCTACAAGCGCGATTAAAAGGCGCATTCAAAACATAATTCGCTTCTTTTACGTGCTCGAAATGCCATTCGATCCGAGGATTTTGAAAGCCACAATAAGCGTTGCCGACATCGATGATGAAAGGCGCGTAAGGGTATTCAATCACAAAATCTAGCGTTTTTTCTTCCCTATCGAAATTCGCTTCGACAATTTTCGCTTCTCCTCCAAAGCAGAAAGGGAAGACGCGAGGATTAAGCATCGTCGTGAAAAAGGTTTTCTCGTCGAAAATCGGCTCGGAAGGCTCAATTGCTTCGTTTTTCAAGTAAGCTTGGAAGCGTTTTTCGACCTCTTTCTCGTCTTCTAAAAAACCTTCGGTCGCCGAAGCACGGTTTGCATTCTCGAAGCAATACTTTGAAATCAACAAGAAGATATTGGAAAGACCGATGTCATTGACGTTCGCATTTGGCGTTTGGTAGCAAGCCGATAAACGCTTGGTGAGTTGTGCTAAAGAGCTAAAAGAGACTTTCTTTTGAAGAACAAGTTCTTGGAAAAGGTGCTCAAAAAGGGAGAGATAGCCGTTTTGAGCGAATATTTCATCCTTCTTCACATAAATACCATGCGCATAAAAATCGTAATAGCGCATTGAACCAACATAAGAACCGAAAGACATCGATTTCACGTAATATTCGAAAGCTTCCCTGTATTCCTTTTTCTTCGAGGCGATATCCCCCAAATGATTTAAGGCGACGAAATTAAATTGGAGCTCAGGGTTCTTATAAACCTCAATCGCTTTGGAAAGGGAAGGCTTCCTAAAAGAACTCCCCTTCTCGTAAAAAGAAGCAAGTTCCAACAAAGCTTCGTCAATCCCATAGTCTGCAAAAGTTTTTAAATACTTAAGATATAATCCTTCATTAAAAGCATTCTTTTCAATATCCCCATCGCGATAATGGTCGATAAACCACCAATAATCGTCGGGGCGTGAAATGAAATGTTTGTTGCCAAAAGCTTCTTTGCGATAAGATTCGATTTCTTTTTTATCGAGTGAAAGATGAGAAGCATCTCCAAGCACATAAGGGAGGCCGCATCGAGGACATAAAGCACTCGTAACCCCTCCCTCACTCCGCCAATTCGACACCTCGCGAGCGTCAAAAGAAGCAAGGCAAGATAAGCAGACGCAACAAGAGCTTTCTAAAATCTCAAGGTCGTTATTTTGAAGATGGGATTCGATTTCATCCAAACGTTTTTTGTCCATGTTCTCGATTGTATCACTTTTCGCACGCGTATAAGAGGTTAAAAAGGAAAGAAAAGAGAGTGTTAAAAGAAGATAGGAACGATATAATGAGGGACGGTTTCGAAACCATGAAAAATACCAAAAACGTTTATTCATCTTTGTTCTTCTTGGCGATTCTCTTTTTGGCCATACTCTTGCTGCTTTTCGGGAGTTTCTTCGACCTTTCCATCGCTAAAGGAATGTTTGGGAAAATGGGCGAAGCGAGCAAATTTTTATCGATTATCGTCCCTTTGCCAGGTTATGTTCTCTTTGCTTTAAGTGGCGCCATGGTCGTTTCTTCCTTTTCCCTCGCCAATAAAACAAAAATTCAAAAAATCCTTATCGAAACCCCCATCTTTTTAATGTCGGTCGCCTCGGGGCTTCTTTATGGCTATTTTTCTTTGAGCCATCTTCTCTCGCTTCCATTGGCCTTTCTTACTGGCCTTTTCGTCATGGGTCTTTTCGAAGCTTTATGGCTTTGGATGGAAAACAAAAATGGTAAAAGAGACCTAACGAAGGAAGCTTTTGCGATTATTTCTTCTTTCCTTGTCGTTCTTTTGGTTGTTTGGATTTTAAATGAAGAACTTCTTCGCTACAGCTATAAAGCAATCAGAATGGAAGAAGGCAAGGATTCCCTTTTTTCGGCCTGGTGGGCTTTTCAGGGGAAAGATCCAGAAATTCTAAAAGACAACACGATAAATCTCTCTTTGCTCCAAGGGGGGCCATCTTTAGACGTGGCACTTAGTGCGTTTACTCTGTTCTTACCCTTCGTGTTACCCAAAGGCTCCAAAGAGAAAACCTGGATAAGCGGTCTTATCATTGCCTTCTTTGTGTTACTTGGAATTTTTGTTGAACTCAGCGCTGGGCAATATTTCTTAAGCGCTATCGCGTGGGGATTAGGGTTAGGCGCCACCATTAGCGGTCTTATTCTCTTCTTTGTCGAATACCCTTCTTTCAAAGCGACAAAGCAAAAGCCTAAACGGAACAAGAAAGCATATCTTTTTAAAGGGACCAAAGAAGCCGCATCCAAAGCCCTTCGCATTCAAAAAGCGAATGCTGCCAGACTAAAAAGAAATCGAAAAAGAAGCCGCAATCGAAAGAGGCAAATCATCATTCTAAAAAGTTTAAGCAATGAAGAGGGCAGTCCTTCTAAAGAAAGGGAGACTCAATGAAAAGGCGAGGGGCATCGATGAACCTCCCCTATCGCTTTCCTAAGCCAAAAGGAAAACGCATCTTTGAGGTTGATTTCTTAAGGGGCTTTGCCATCTTCTTGATGGTTATCATCCACGCTTGCTATTCGCTTGGCTATGGGGTCGACACCTTTTTTGTTTTGCCAAGAGACTGTCCCGATTGGATTAAGCAAAGTCAGGGATTCTTTAAATTCGTTTTCCTTGCCATCACCCAACCCGATGGGGGTAAGGCCATAAGCTTTAACCCCTATGGCTATAACCTCAATACGAATCTCTTCTGCTTAGAGGCCTTTTTTGCTGGATCTTTTATGTTTTTAAGCGGCATCTCTTGCTCTTTTTCCCGTTCTAATGCAAAAAGAGCTATTGGCTTGGCATATGTCTCTATTTTCTTGACAATACTATTTGAAACCCTCTCCACCTTCATGGGCATCAATTACCATATTTGGCTTGGCATCCTCCATTCTTTGGCCTTCGCCCTTATTGTTTATTCCATCTTCGACCACTTCTTCAAAGAATGGTGGCAGCACCTTCTTTTCGCGCTTCCTTTAACCGCCATAAATTTCTTCGTGATGTTGAAGGCTTATCCCGGTAGCAAAATGCTGGTCCTTGACCCGCATAGCGCCAAAAACATCTTTGATTGGTTTAGCGATGTCTCAAGCCTCATCGTTGGTCGTTTTCGTTATGGCGACGATTACTTCCCACCCTTCCTTATAACCCTCGTCGTGTTCCTCGGTGGCATTGTCGGAAAGACGCTTTACAGAAACAAAAAGTCCCTTTTTCCTGACGATTTTCCAACAAAATGGGCCAAACCCATCATCTTCATTGGAAAACATACGCTTATCATTTACTTATCCCATCAAGTCGTTATCTACATCCTTCTTGCTTTGGTGCTTTTGCCGATGGGCGCTCGGATACGAGGCTTCTAGGAGAAAATTATGATTGAATCTCTTTACGACCAATTTTACGAAGTCGTCAAAAACCATCCAAAATATACCGCAATCCGTTTTGAAAAGAAGAAATGGAGCTACAAGAAGACAAATGAGCTCATTTTAGATTGTGAACGAAAGCTCACCTCTCTTGGCGTCAAAAAGGGGGACGTTATAACGGTAGCTCTCCCTAATTGCCCTTATAGCATATTTCTTTTTTATGCGATCAATAAAAAAGGCGCTATTTCCTATAACATTCATCCCCTTACCCCTGCCGAAACAATTGAAGAAATGATGAATAACGCAAACTCAAAAACGCTTATTTGCCTATCTTTGAATGCGAGAGAAATATCGGACAAACTCGATGAAGACCGAAGAATCATCGCCATAAACCCCTATCTCGGGGCATCGCTTCTAAAAAGGGCGGTTGTCTTTTTCAAAGCGAAAAAATGTAAAAAAGCAATCAATTTTAGAAACGTCAAAAAAGCAAAGAAAGTCGAGTCCATTGTCATAAATAAAGAAGACGATGCCGTCTATCTCAATACCGGTGGTACAAACGGAGCCCCAAAAGTCGTCCGCATGTCCAATCGCGCCATTAATCACGTTGGCACCAATAGCTACCAACTTATTGGCGGTCCTTACCAATCGATTCGAATTTTAACCGCGATTCCTCTCTTCCATATATTTGGCCTTGAAATGGGCGTCCATACCCCTCTTTCCTTTGGCGGCCAAAGCGTCCTGATGCTTCGTTTCCACACCAAAGAAGCCATCGATCATATGAAAAGCGGACGAAGCAACGTTCTTTTAGGCGTTCCATCCTTATATAACGCTCTCCTTTCAAGAGATTCCTTCTATGGAAAGCATTTAAAGAAGCAAGTGACTGCTTTTATAGGAGGAGATACGGTGCCCGAATCGCTCTTAGACCGTTGGAACAAGGCGATGGTTAAGTACGGCTCGGATGCGAGACTTTATGAAGGATACGGCCTCACCGAAGCGGGCGTCGCTATCGTAAGTACCAAAGGGCGAAGCAAAAAAGGATCGATTGGAACACCTTTGCCCGGCATCAAAGTAAAAATCCTTGATATTGAGACGCATAAAGAGGTCGAGAATGGAAAGCTTGGAGAGATTGCGATTGGTGGTCCAAGCGTCATGACTGGCTACTATAAAGACGAGAAACTCAACAAAGAAGACCTCATTGATATCGATGGGGTTCGCTACTTCTTGACCAAGGATTACGGCTATTGCGATAAGGATGGCTTTGACTATTTTAAACAAAGGATGCGACGCATCGTCAAAATTAATGGGGAGACTCTTTGCCCAAGCGACGTCGAAGATGCCGTTTTATCACTCGATGACGTCTTTGACGCCTATTGCTATGGCGTCCCCAACAAGAGAAAAGGATCCGCCTTCCGTTTGATTGTCGTGAAACGCGATGGCGACCACCCTAAAACCGAAGAGGAAGTCAAAAAACTCATTCACGAGAAAATAAATTCCTTATTGCCGCCAAGCTACTTACCGGAAAAAATCTATTTCGTTTCGCGTTTGCCACGCACTCCGATTGGCAAAATAGATGTCAAAGAAATCGAAAAAAACCCGCAATACTTCAATTAATAACGCTTCATTTGCAAATAAAGGGCTTCGAAATCCGTGGAAAGAGGGTAAAGCGATATATCCTTTTCCTTTATCCAAAAGACCTTCCCCTCTTTGCTCGATTTTAGTTCGCCTTTAAAAGACTTGCTCTTAAAGAGAAGCGAGAGGTGACGAATGCTATCTTTTGGGATATTCCACTCGAAATAACCGCATGGCTCTAAATCATAGACTTCATAACCCGTTTCTTCTTTCATCTCACGGGAAACACTTTCGAGGATAGATTCATCCTTTTCGACGTGGCCGCCTGGGAAAGTAAGTCCAGGCCAATCCTTCTTCTCACGCATTTCGACAAGAAAAGATCCATCTTCTTTATAGAGCATGCAAAGGTTCGTCAATATGATTTTCGCTTCGTTTTCCATATTTCAAATAATACGCTGTCTCTTTAGGCGAAAGAACAATAGAATGTTTCTATGCGTTACTTCTTAATGGAAAAGGAGAAAAGGGAATTCCAAGAAATTCTCCGCTCTTTCGATAATACCCTTCATGAATCTTCCTATTGGAACGAAGTGTTAGGAAAACGAATTCCTAAAAGAGAATGGATAAAGAAAGCCACTCTTTTGGATCCTTCTCCTTACACAAAGGACCCCTACTTTCAGAACGTTCGTCCCTTCGAAGCGAAGGAAGGTTCTTTAACTCTTACCTACAGAACTTATAAAAAAGAACAGGGATTCGTTTATGATGAAATCCAGGTAAATCCAAAAACTTACGAAGAGAAGACCCCTTTTGGATATTTTGAAAGTCCTTTTAAATATCTCGCTTTATCGAAAAATGAGGAAACATGGATGAGTGTGATTCCGCATGAGATAAATACCATGAGAAGCTCGATTAAAGAAGCAAAAGGGAACGTTTTAGTTCTAGGATTAGGGCTTGGCTATTACCCTTATTCGCTCCTTTCGAAGGAAGACATTTCCCATGTAACCGTCATTGAATACGATCCCGAAGTTATCGCTCTTTTCAAGAAAAGCCTCTTGCCTTTCTTCCCTCGTCAAAAAGAATTAGCAATTATCGAGGAGGATGCCTTTGAGTATTTAGCGACAGAAAGGGACTTTGATTATTGCTTTGCGGATTTATGGCATATGCCAAACGATGGTCTAACAATGTACTTAAAACTTCGAAAATTAGAGAAAAAGCAAAAGAATACCGCCTTCTCTTATTGGATTGAGAATTCGATGCTCGCCTTACTCCGTCGAGCCCTCATCGTTCTTGTTTCCGAAGAATTATTCGAGAACAAGCAAGATGAAGATTATCTCTATAGCGAGACTTTCGACGATACGCTTATTAATCGTCTTCACTTGCTTTTAAGGGACGTTTCTATAAAAAATATCGCCGATTTGCGACGATATTTAGATATTAAAGGTCTAAGAAAGATTGCGGAATCACTTTCTCTGGAAAAGTAAAAATTTCACTTCCGGATGTTTTTCAAAATAGCCTTGAGCGTAAGTGCAAATGGGATCCAAAAGGAAAGCATCTCTTCTTGCTTTTCGGAGCAAGAGGCCCATGAGCTCTCCGGCTATTCCTTGTCCGCGAAGGGATTCATCGACAAAAGTGTGAGTAATCGCATGGACATTTGGCAAAACCTGGGGAAAATCAATTTCCGCCAAAAACTTGCCTTCTTCCGTCAGCGTTATCTTTTCTTCTTCGATTTTATAGTTTCTCATAATTCGAAAACTCCATAGCCATGATGGGTCTGATACCGCTATTCATGAGCTTCATCAAACGCTTCACAATCTTTTGTGGATCTTCACGCATATCTCTTTTAATCCAATTGAGGATAATGCCAGAGAGGGCATAATTATAGAAGTCCGCCGCAAAGCGTTTTTCCTCTTCGCTATAAGAGGCGCTTTCTGAAGAGGCATTGACTGCTTGAAGAAGCGAAGGATAGAGAAGGCGATAGACGTATTCTTGAAGGATCTCAAGACTCACGCCGTGATAGATGTTTAAGATGAATTTCTTGTCTTTGAGAATAAGGCCAAATAGCGCCATAAACCCTTCTTCCCATGAGCCGTTTTTATCTTTGAAATCGCTAAAAGCCACGCGGGCATCTTGCGCAATCGTCCAACTCACAAGGTCAGGAACGTCCCGAAAATGATAATAGAAAGTTTGACGATTCACGCCGCACTCCTTGGCGATGTCATTGACAGTAACGCGATTAAGAGGCTTCTCAAGTAAGATGTTTTTTAAAGCGTGAGCCAAAGCTTGTTTTGTTAAGGAACTCATAACACCTTTATTCTAGCAAGGAAGAGAGGCAGAAGGGATAACGTTTTTCTTAGGGGCTGAAAGGCCTTTTCGAAAAATAAAGACATTTAGGGCTCGGTCAAATTTTTAGCGATTCCTTCGAGCGTCCCCCTTCAGGAAAGCCATGTTTTGGATGAAAATGAGCTAAAGCGATGTTTCTCAAGCGACAATCGAAACGATGCCCTTTCCATAACGATGGATAGCTTGCGGAGTATAGCCTAACTTCCTTTAAGGAAACAGGAAACTCACCTCAAGGCGATGGTCCCGCCGCCTAAAGACAATTGAAAATAAAAAAAGACCGACTATTTCGTGTCGATCCTTTGAATATAACTGGCGGAGGCGTCGAGATTCGAACTCGAGCTAGGGGTGACCCCCTACTAACAGGTTAGCAACCTGCCCCCTTCGGCCTCTTGGGTACGCCTCCGTCGCAAGACGTAATATACACCAAAGAGCGAATAAACGCATTACCTTTTTCAAAAATCGTCCGAAATCGAGGTATCTCCAATGAGATTTGTCCTTAAAGAGCTCCTAGAAGGAAGCTTTTTATGATGTTTTACCTCATTAAGAGCGGCTTCAAAGCCATCGAAAAATTGGAAGGTCACGAAATAGAAAAGTTTTCCTGCCGCTTCTTCTAAAGGAGTCACACGTTCTAGGAGCGAAAGTCCTTTAGTGGCATCACACTCCAAAAGGAAAGCGGAAGTAAGAATAATCAAAATCTCTTCAGGAAAAACAAGTTTTTTGGGCGAGCCTTTCGCTATCTTTTTAGCAATTCCCTCTAAGGTCACACGGAAACCGTCTTTGTTTCCCCTTTTGACGCCATATTCGAGAGAAATCGCTTTCGCAAGAATCTCATTATAGAGAAAGAGATAGAGGTTTCGGATTTCCTTGCTCCAAGCCCAGCCGCAATCAATTCCCTTTTCATCGCGGCAAACGAAATAAAGCAATTTCGTATCATGCGTTATCCTTTCTTTTTGAAGATCTTCTAAAGACAAGAAAGGGCCGTCATAAGGAAAGGAAAAGCGAACGGATCCATCTTCTAACAGGGTAAAATCGGTTTTGATTTCGATTATTTTATCTTTCATCGCTCTATTACTTTAAGGGGATAAAGGGGAAACGCAAGAAGGAAGGCCTAAACTTGAGTATCTAGACGAAGGAAGATAAACTAAAGCCATGCATTTTCTCTTCTATTTCATCGCTCCAACCAACGCTTACTACAAGAACCCCTATAGCAGAGATTCCCTTTTCGTTGGTTATGACGCGAATAAGAGAACCCTTTTCACGGAATCCATCCATGTGGATAGAAAGGAAAGGTTCTTAAAGAAGAAAACCTACAAAGTGAACGAAGAAAAAAACGAAGAGCTCATGCTTTTTGTGAAGGAAATAGAGGATGAACTTTCGCATTCTTTAGATGCCTATCTTCCAGCCGAAGGGGTGAATTATTCGAACGGCTTATTCGCCTTTAAGGGAAAGGAAGTTCGAGTGCCCGATTACCTTGCAAACTTTGGCGATTACGATATCTTCCGCCGCTATAACTATTATCCTGATAAGAAAAGAGTGCGATTTTACGAGCTTTTAAGAAAATTCTACGCGTTTGCATGGAACACAATCGGAGAACATGAGGATATTGCCATCTTCGAAAAGATTCCTTCTGCTGTGAAGGATGGCTCCATTCAAGTGCCATTGGAAACAAGCGATTTCGCTTTGCCTGACAATTAAATGAAAAGGCTTTCATAAGGAAAGAGGAGACATTTCGCTCTCCTCTTTTTACTGAGCCCACTAGAATAATGCCGCTATGAAAAAGGCATTCCAAAAATTCATCCACTACTTCGACGCAATAGACCTCACCAAAGGCAACATCACCAAAGGAATACTCCGTTTTTTGGGTCCTATCGTCTTAAGTCTCCTTTTTCAACAAATCTATACCCTCGTCGATAGCATGATCGTCGGCCAAACATTGGAAGAAGTCGATGTCGCCGCCGTCAATAACGCCACGAACATTATATTTTTGGTTATCGATTTCGCGATTGGAACAATGAGCGGATTCAGTGTTGTAATCGGCGAACTCATGGGTGCTAAAGACGAAAAAGGAACTAGGCATTGCGTTATAAATCAAATCTACTTATCGCTTATCATCACTGTCCTTTTAACAGTCGGAGGCATCCTTTTGATCGACCCCCTCCTCGCTGTTATTGGCATTGCGCCAAGTAATGTTGACCTTAGAGCCAATGGTGTCTATCAAAGTGCCAGGACTTATCTTCTCATCATTTTCGGAGGCGCCATCACCCAGGTTTTCTATAACCATATCGTGAGCACTCTGCGCTCACTTGGCGATAGCTTCACGCCTTTTGTGTTCTTGCTCGCTAGCACTATTCTGAACATCGCCTTGGACTTGCTCTTTATAGAAGTTTTTCGATTCGGTGTCGCAGGAGCCGCTTTCGCAACTATTTTAGCGCAAGGCCTTGCCGCGATTGGATGTTATTTCTACGCCTACTTCCATTACCCCAATCTTCGTCCTAAGAAAGAAGATTTTAAGTGGAATCAAAAACTCATCTTGTCATCGCTCAAAAACGGCCTTCCCATGGGCTTTTCTTTCTCCGTTTTGGCCATTGGCGTCATTGTCATGCAATCGGCGATTGACCGTTTTGATGTGACGCCAGAAGGAATGGCTGTGGCTGGTCTTCCAGCCGAACTTGGATATGGCGCTGGATGCAAGGTGATTAATTTCCTCATGGCACCGCTAAATGCCTTAGGGATGGCGATGATTAGCTTCCATAGCCAGAATCTTGGAGCTAAAGATTTAGAACGTATCAAAAAAGGATTTAAGGCTTCTTTCCTTATCGGCTTTGTTCTTTATCTTATCGTCATGACCATAGGTCTTCTTTTAACGATAGACGGTGCTTATCAACATTTCTTCTTAAGCAAAGATAAAATCACGGATGCTTCCATCCGTTATGGCAACACCTACATCAATATCGCCATGCCTTGCTTCCTCTTTTTGATGATTCTCTTTTTACTTCGAAACACTCTCCAAGGGCTTGAAAAAACGTTACCAAACTTCTTTAGTGGCGTTGGAGAGCTCGTTTCTCGAGTTCTTATTTGCTCCTTTTTGCCTTATCTCTTAAATGGATTAGCACCAACGAGTAGCGCTTCCTCTACACTTGCTTACGCTGGAGCATGCTTAGGCGATCCTATTGCATGGATGGTCGCATGTCTTGTTATGCTTTACCCATGCTTAAAAGCCATCTATTCCAAAAAGAACGCTGTTTATCTTCTCGAAAAGAGGGAAGAAAGCAAAAAGAACCAGGATTTGTAGACTTTTTTAGATTTTAGCGTAACGACACTTCGTCTTCCTCGTCGAGGTAAATGCCATTGCGTTTGCCGCTGTTGTAACGGATGCCTTGCTTGAGATAGTCGCTATAGCTTTTCGCTAAGGTGTCATAACCAAAGGCGATAGAAACCGCTTTAGCAAGATCGTCCAAAGACATGCTTCCTTGCTCAGCAAGGATATCCGCCGCACAATTTCCGATTTCGATAAAACTAATATCGACAATCCTTCTTTCTGGCACTACTTTCATATCGGTCTTTCGCCAGAAAGGATAACGAAGACAATCGTATCCTTTCGGATAATAGAAGGTGCGACTGCCACAAATTTCCTTGCTTGGGGATACCGCATTTAAGCAAAGGTTAATCTCTTCTCGAACAGAAGTTCCAATGCGGTCTTTTTGATAGGCATCTCGGATTCTTCGATCGAGCAAAGAGGCGCTTAAAGGGTATTCGTGATGGATGACTTCTTGGATGAATGCGTCGCTAATGGGCGTAAACATCTCGACTTCCGGAATCTCTTTTTCATAAGGTCTAAAATTCTTTGGAAGTTGCTTTGGCTTTTGAACGAAAAGGGGGTTTCCTAGAAGTTCTTTTTCATCTTCTTCAAAAGGTAGCGAAAGAGCATCGTTAAAGGTATTCACCACTTCCTTTACGACTTCTTCTCTATGATCAAGATATTCCACCGAATAGATATTCAAAAGTCGCCAAGAACGCTTCTTCAAAACGCTTGGTTCGTTCACGTGGCGGTCACGGCAACTCATAGCGGCGCTCTTCTTGTTATCGAAGAGGATACCGAGCACATAGTCCTCAGGTTTCTCTTTGGAAGCGATGGCTAAATCGATTTTAAAGGTGCTGCTTCCGAGGTTTTCCTTCACCGCATATCCTAAACCGCGAAGGTCCTTCGCTAAAAAAGAAGCGACGCTTAAGGAATTCTCATCGTTTTTGTTTTCAAGGCGGTTAGGAAGGACTTCAATGCCGCCTTTGGCGAAGAGTAAGAAGTCGCGAAGATAGCTCGCGCCCTCGTTTTTCGCATTATCCGCACGGATGGCGTTTGGCTCAAAACTGGCGAAAACTATCATCTTTTCGCGAGCGCGAGACACAGCAACATTGAGTCTTCGTTCGCCACGCTTCAAAGAAAGAGGGCCGAAATTCAAAGATAAATTTCCTTTTTTATCGGGACCATAGGTGACATCGAAAAGAATGACGTCTCTTTCATCCCCTTGCACGTTTTCAAGATTCTTCACGAATATCTTTTCGCCATGAGGTGCATCATCAAGTTTGGGATTGTTCGCTAGTTCTTTTTCCAAAAGGTCTTGAATGAGGTTTTGTTGCGCTTCATTGAAAGTCACCACACCGATAGATTGTTTCTTGGTTTTTGGATCTTTAAGGCGTTTGATGATTTCGGCGACAATCGCTTTCGCTTCGGGACGGTTAATGCCCCGTCCTCTTTCGTACGCGCCTTTAATAAGGCGATAAGAAACGCTTCCTTTTTCGGAACTCGGGGAGGGGAAAGTCAAAAGGGAATTGCCATAGAAGCGGTTATTGGAGAAGGCGATTAGGGATTCATAACGAGAGCGATAATGCCAGGTAAGGCGTTTGCGTGGCAAATGAAGCACAATCGCATCATCGAGTAAGCTCTCAAGGTCTTCGTCCAAGGAAGATAAAGAAGTTCCTTCCTCGTCGTTATCAAAAGAGGAAACGAAATAGTTCGACGGTGGCATTTGTTCCTTATCGCCCGCGATAACAAAGGAATCCGCACGGAAAAGAGCGCCTACGGCCTCACTTGTCGGGATTTGCGAAGCTTCATCGAAAATAACGACGTCGAAATGATAATCATCGGGGTCAAGATATTGCGCCAAAGTAGCAGGCGACATCATAAAGCATGGCGTAAGCAGGAAAATCAAATCCTTGTATTCGTGGAATAAGAAGCGAAGGGTGCAACCTCTTCCACCATTTTTAGCAAGTTTGGCAAGCTGATAAGCGCTGGTAGAGGAGGCAAATGAACTCGCATCTTTGGGGAATTTCGCACTAATTCGAGATGCCGTTTCCACAATGGAGGAATTTTGAAAAGCCAAGATATCCTTTTGATACCCTTTAATGGCGTTCTCCGTCTTTTCATGCGACAAAGTGGCGACACCCCGCTCCGTTAAAACATGGCTCAACAGCGCGAATGTAACATCGGCGATGTAAGAATCGGATAGGGTTTTGTGAGAGATTTTTCCATTTTTGAAGGAATTCAAGTAGGAAATAGGCAAAAGAGACGAAACCTTATCAAACTCTAAAAGCATATTTGTCCAATCGCTTAAGCGGCCAATGGAGGAGAGTGCATCCCCCACTTTTTCGCTAAGGAAACGGAAATAGTCTTTAGAATCGCCATAGAGAGCGAGGTCAAAATCGAAATTTTCTTTTAAGGCTCTTTCATGTTCTAGGAATTCTTCAAAGAGAGAGCGAAGAGTCTCATTGGCTCTCCCAAAAAGAGCGCCCTCCCCCATTTCCGAAACATATTCAAAAAAGCTTTCTTTGCTTTCACCTAGATTCATTCTTTGGAAAGCGGAAGCAATTTGAAGGGTAAGATGAAGTTCCTTCTCACTTTCCGAAGCTTTTTCCGAATTTTCGAAAGAGAACTTCGAAAGAATAAGTTTCGTATAAGGATCGATGTCTAAGAGTTTCTGTTTGGCTTCAGCCACCTCAACAAGCTTGGTCAAAAGAGCGATGAATTCATCTTCTTTTGGCATCTTCTTAAGCTTCGTATAGACTTTCAAGCGTTTCCAAAGATTTTTGAAAGCCTTTCTTCTTTTAAAGAAGGAGAGAGATCGATAACTTTGTGCTTCTTTTAATAAGGAAGAAGGATCGTTCAAAAGAAAGGCCTGATCGAGGAAGGCGAAAGAAACGCTTTCGCGGGAAAGAACTTCTTTTTCTTTGTTAGAGGCTGCCTCTAATAAAGCGTCCTTTTTAGAAACAAAGGTCTCATCGAGATAGTATTCCTTTCTCGATGGTATCCCACTTTGCAAATAGCTAATGATTTCAAGATAGGCTTCGACATTAAGGCGGCTTTCATCTTTAAGTCCACCTTTAAAGAAGGCGTTATAAGTTGCTAAACGAAGCTTTTCGAAAAGAGAGCGAAGTGGTGTCAACTCCTTTTCGAGAGCGTCTCGATACGAAAGCGAATATTCGCGTTTTTGGAAGGCCAAAAATGGAGAGCTGCGGTATCCCGAAAAAGAAGAAACAAGGCGCGAAAGCTCATCAAGGGAAGCTATTGCTTTTTTGAAGTCTTGGTAATTAAGTTTTTGGATATATTCAAACGATATCTCGTCGTTGGTCCGATATTCTTCTTTTTCTAGGTAATGAACAATGGCGTCGTATGGGGAAAGGAAATAAGGACTACTTTCGTGAAGCTTGGCCATGATGCCGTTGAGTTCTTTTCGTTCTTCTAAAAGGTTATCTCCCAAGGTGTTGAACTTAGCTTCATCCGATAAAGGGCCAAGTTCCAAAAGACGAGAATAATTCGAAAGAATATCGCTTTTAGGGGTTCCAAGGTTTGCCAGCTTTAAAACAAATTGCCCCAAATGGAGGGCGTCGAGTCTTTTCTTAACGACATCCAAGGCAACTTCTTTTTCCGCTACGAAAAGAACTTTCTTTCCGTGGTAAAGAAAATTCACGATCATATTGGCGATGGTTTGGCTTTTCCCTGTGCCAGGAGGGCCGTCTAAAATGAAGGACTCGCCTTTTTCGCTATCGACGATGGCTTTAATTTGAGAGGAATCGGCGGAAAGAGGAGCCGCAAAATCCTTGGGCCCAATCTTTTCGTCTAATTCTTCTGGAGACACGAGGTTTTCGGATGCATTCCATTTTTTCTCGCCATAGATAAAGGAAGCCACAATTGGATGGTTCATCATTTCTTGGCGATGATTCTTCAAATCATTCCACATAACGAAATGGGCAAAGCTAAAAAGCGACAAAGCACTTGTGTTTTCTAAGAGGGCCCAATTCTTCATCGGCGAAATCGTTTTCCGAATTTCGTTATAGATGAGTCTCAGGTCAATCGAACTATCTTGTTTCCTCGGGAAAGGAATCAAACGAGAGAAGTCGAGATTATAGGTTCTCCGAAAATACTCGAAAGCAGTCCTATTGAGTTGAATGTCTTCAGAGGAATATTCGATGTTGTAATAAAGGCCGCTTTTGCGATGCGGGGCTTTCACGGGCAAAAGGAAAATCGGGGCATACATCGCCCCCGTTCCATGGGTGGCTGCCTTCTCGTTATCGAACCAACGAATAAGGCCGAGGGTTAAGAAAAGGGGGTTGCAACCGCTCTCTTCAAGGGCGCTATTGCTCTTGCGGACAAGGTTTTTCAAAGAAGCTTCCGCCGTTTGAGAGGCATTGACTACTAGCAAAGAATCTTTTTCATAATAAGAAAGAACATCGCTTTCAATAAAGGAAGGAGGCAAAGATAAGACTTTGGGGGAGCTTTCTTTTTGCGCAACCGTTAAAGGAGTAGGAACCAAAGAGACCTTGGAATGAGTTTCAATAAAAGAAAGCATCTTATCAGCATCGCCACAAAGAATCTCAACACCCCTACCTCCCGTTTTGTAGGAGATGAGGCGATTCCTTAAATTCAAGTCGAGAAGCTTCTCTTCCCAATAATCGAAACGGTTCCTAGAACCTTTGGCGTCTTGAGGAAGATAACGACGGAGTGAGAGGTCGACGGAAGGCGTTTCGTATTCGTTGTCTTTGAGAGCGGGGAAGTCGAAAGAGAAAGAACCATCCGTTAGCTTCTTAGGCGTTGGAATCGGAAGTATCCGATCTTTCCGACAAGAGGCGATATCGATGGCATAACAAAAATTCTTCGATTTTTCTAAAGTTTCGTAGGCTTTTTCAACGCTTTCGAGGAAAGTTCCGTTATTCCCTTCGCAAAGATAAGTCGATTCGATTAAAACCAAATGGTTGAAACCCTTGGAAGCATTATTGAGAAGCACTTGGGAGTTTTCTTCTTTCGAAGCATAAAAACCGCTTTCTTCGTCAAGCCAACATCCTACATAAGCGTGATTCTGAAAGAGAACGAGAATCGGTTTTAAGCCACTGGACTCGAGTAGACTCGCGAAAAATAACGAAATATCTATGCAAGTCCCCAGCCGATTTGCAAGAACATCCTTGGGTAAGCGGAGGCGTTGGAAGAGAGCGTTAAAGGAAGCGGGTGGAAGAGCATAAGAAATTTCCGTTTTCTTCGCCGCCAAGAATAAAGCGTCTATATCCTTTAAAACTTCATTGGGATCCCTCGAGAGATAGCCCTCAAAACTGGAGATGCCGTATTTTTCTTTTTTGAGGTTATGGGCTTCCTTTAGAACGGCAAGAACGCTCGGATCGTTTGGAGTCACGAAAGAAGCCAAGATTTCATCAACTCGATCTTCGCTCGCGCTTTCTTCGATAGGCAAGAAAGAGAACTCCACTTCTTTTTTCGCTAAGATGGTCCCATCGTTCCTTTCGAGAAGAACTTCCAAAATTCCAATTTTCTTCTCCGATAAGGTATATAAAAATTCCGGATCGAGATGAAGATTGAAGAAGGAAACAACCGTCTTTTTCCTTTTTTCGAGATACGAAAGGTGAATCGAATCGATGGAAAGAACATCACTCGGTTTGATGTTAAAACGAACAACAAGGTCTTTTTCGTCTTCGTCTGATCGATTTTCCACAATTAGAGAGCGGATGAAAGAAAAGGAGTTTGGCGCTCCTTCCGTCACCTCTTTTCGAAGAATATCGGCTTGATAGTTAACGTAGTTAAGATCGCGGCGCGTGTCCAAAGAAAGACTAAAAAGATGATTCGTATCCATAGCCTAATCATTATAGCGAAATTGTTTTCCCTTATGCTATAGACATACGAAAAAGCAAGCGCCGCGATAAGGGGTTTCGCCAACGCTTGCCAAAGAAATGATAAGGCTTTTTATTGAAGAAACAACTGAATATTGAATATCAAATACTGAAATTTCAGTTTTTTGAAAACTTAAACGTTTTCGAAAAGCGATTTCGCTTAATAGGCTCTAGCAAAGTAAGCAATAATCTTGGCTTTTTCGCCACAGACCGGGCAGCGAAGCGTTGTATCTTCAGGAAGTTCCTCAGCTATAACGCGCGTTGTGCCGCCATTGGTCAAAGTCTTAATGGTATCTTCGCATTCCATCTTGCCACAAAACGCCATTTTAGCGTAACCGCCTTTATCGAGAATGGCATTCAACTCATTGGTATCTTTGGCCTCGTGAATATGAGAGTTCAAGAAAGAGAGAGCCTTGTCGTACATATTTTGATGAATCTCTTTTAGGAGAGCGGGTGTTAAGGAGGCAATCGAAGAAAGAGGCAAGACCTTCTTTTCGCCATTGACGCGCTTGGTTAAGACCGCTTCGCCTTTGGCTAAATCGCGCGGACCTATTTCGACTCGGAGCGGGACGCCTTTCATTTCGTATTCAGCGAACTTCCAGCCAGGAGTGCGGCTATCGTCGGCATCAAGCTTCACGCGGATGCCTTGTGCCTTTAATTCTTCGTAAAGTTTTTGCGAAGCTTCTAAAACCCCAGCTTCCTTTTGGCGAACGGGAACGATAACCACTTGGATAGGAGCGACATAGGGTGGTAAGACAAGGCCATTATCGTCGCCATGAACCATAATCACAGCGCCAATAAGTCTTGTGCTCGCACCCCAAGAAGTTTGGTGTGGAGCCTTTAGGGAATTGTCACGAGCTTGGTAAGAAATCCCAAAAGCTTCAGCAAACCCCGTCCCTAAATAGTGAGAGGTTCCACTTTGAAGAGCTTTCCCATCGTGCATCAAAGCTTCAATGGCGTAAGTATTGACGGCACCTGCAAACTTTTCGTGCTCCGTCTTTTTGCCTTTTAAGAAAGGAATGGCCAAAAGCTCTTTTCCACACGCATCATAGGCGTTATCCAAAATCCATTTGGCATTATTTTCCGCCTCTTCTTCGGTTTCAAAAAGACAATGGCCTTCTTGCCAAAGAAATTCGGAACCGCGAAGGAAAGGGCGCGTCGTCTTTTCCCAACGCACAACACTGCACCATTGGTTAAAGAGGATTGGGAAGTCGCGATACGAAGAAACCAGTTTTTTGAAAAGATCGCTAAAGAGGATTTCGCTCGTTGGACGAACAATAAGGGGGTCGGCAAGCTTATTGCCCCCGCCGATCGTGCAAACAAGGCACTCAGGAGCAAAACCTTCGATGTGTTCCTTCTCCTTGTTGAAAAGAGAAGAAGGAATGACTGTTGGTAAATAAACGTTTGAAACACCAATCGATTTGAATCTCTTATCGAGGAAGGATTGAATTTCTTCCCAAATCGCATAACCGTATGGGAGGTAGTTAATAAAACCCTTCACCGAACCATAGTCCATAAGCTTGGCTTTCTTGCAAACATCCGTGTACCATTTAGCGAAATCGACGTCGCGGGCCGTAATGGCATTGTTCTTGTTTTCCATGATTAAAGTTTTCCTTTCAGCGCGAGAATGCGCGTTTCGTGTTTATCATTAACAGGAGCTAAAGCAGGAGAGTAAGGAGCGAAGACGTCGCTTGAGATGTATTCGATGCCGCTTCCAACAACGAGTTCCAAGGCATTCCAATTGACAAGATTCGAACCGATGATCGGCTTGCGGTATTTGAGAAGTTTCTCCACAAGAGCGTGCAGTTGACTTCGAATCGCCGTATCTAGACCGACATCATCATCATTAGAAGAGAAATCGACGAAGAAACCATCCGCTTCAGACAAAAGGCGAGGCTCGATATTGAGATTCTTACCACTCACTTGATAAGCCACGCCGTATCCGGCTTCTTTGACCGCTTCCAGAGATTCTAAGACCTTATCAAGTCCAAGATTAGCCGTTTCTCTAGCGACGTCATCGTTTGTTAGAACAAAAACCAAGTTGGCGTCTTTTGAACCGCGAAGCCTCTTAAAGAAGGAAGGAATCATCGGAAGTTCGGAGGCGCGCGCTGGATAATAGAGTTTTTGACTCTTTAGTTCTCTTTCAGAGATAAAAGTGCCAACAAGGTTTTTCGCGATGGCCGCAAAGAGATTCTTGTCGTCTTTTGCTCGTGCGGCATAGTTCTTCAATTCGTCGACGGAATCAAAGGCGCAATCGCTTCGAGGAGAGGCTTTGCCAAGATAGCCAATCACCCTCTTGCGACTGACACTATAAACGGGGCGGAAAGAGTAAAGGATGCGTTTTTCATAAATAATGCGCTCGACCTCACTTCGATATTGTTTGATTTCAGTAACGCTATAATCCTCGGTGCCACGTTTAAAGAAAGCTACGGAGCTCGATGTTTCAAAAGCGTTTTTAGCCGTTCTTCGGGCGCTGGATATAATGGCATCACCATCTCCCATGAGATCCTTGTTTTGGACAATGCCAACACGGATTTCGAGAGGATGCTTATTGGTGTTCATCGAGGAAAGCTCATTTTCGATCGCATGCACGGCCGTCAAAGCGAAAGCTATTGCTTCCGCGGAATCCATTTGTTCGAAACTAGCGATAAGGAATTCGTTTTCACTTGCTTGGATGAGTTTCATATTTCCCTTCACGAAGGATTCCAAAGCCATCCGGAAACGGAAAGAGACATTCGAACTAATCTTTTCTTTTCTCTTGAGCGTCAAAGGCCCGCTGGACTGCATGACGCTAAAGCAGAAGGTCACGCCATTGCCACCACTTGTATTGCGGAGAGCTTCTGAAAAATCTTTCTCGCTCGACAAGCGGACGATAGAGCCAATGGACGCTTTGTTTCTCTTTTCGGGCAAAAGATAGCTTTCGAGATGAATAACGCCATGAAGAGTGTCGCTTTTTCGAATATGCAAGAAAGCATTCAATCTTCTCTTCGATTCATGAAAATAAACAGAAGTTTGAAGGTAATCGGACGCTTTTTTATCAGCCAATATATCCTCAACCCAGCTTTTGATCCTTTTCGGTTCATTACCAGGGAAGGAATTATAGAAATCCGACAAAGTGCTCTTTTTTTGAGAAGAGAGATTCGCCAAATCAAAAGAGGTAACGGTATTTTTCGCGCTTTCGATGCGATAAATGCGGATGGTATTCATTTCATGACTCATTCCACGATAATACCGAGCATCGTTTTTGGAAAACAAAACCCAAGAAATGATGAGAGTAACGATGAGAGAGGCGAACAAGACGACAAGAAAACCGAAAAGAAGTGTTCGAAAATCAAAACGTTCGAAAATGCTTATTTTAAGATTAGAACAAACGGCCCTAAAAAACGTGTCTTTTCCCCACATGCGCATTATCTTAGCACATTTCATTATTGTTCGTGCGCATATATGTGAGCGCATGCATAGCCGAAAGGAAGAATTTTATTGATAAAAAGAATGGTTTTGTGTAGCATAATGCGCGTTGGAGAAGTACCCAAGTGGTTGAAGGGGTCAGTCTCGAAAACTGATAGTGGGTGTATGCCCAGCCAGGGTTCAAATCCCTGCTTCTCCGCCATTCTAGTTTGTTACGAACGCTGTATGCTTGGCAGGCGGGGTTCGTTGCTATAGGTCAGTCGCCTAAAAAGCGCTGAATGTCGGAAATTCAAGCAAATGCGGCTGTGGAAACATGGCCGTTTTTTGTTGGTTTCCGAGGATAAAAAAAGTTCATTTTTTCTCTGGGGATCCTTCGCTCTTTCTAGGGCTAGACGAAAAGTAAAAACCTCCTTGAAGAGAAGGCGAAAGATGCGCATCATGTTTAATCATGGATAAAAGCAAATTAAATCTCCGTTCTCTCGCTTTCGAAATAATCGCCCTTTGCCTTTTGCTCACTTCTTTGTTTTTCCCTTTTATAGAGGCTTTTTATACGTCGAATCCCTATGGTTCCTTTAAAGGATCTATTGTCGTTTGGAAAGCTTTCCATTTTATTTTCGGAGGAACTGTTTCCACCGAAGTAACAATAGGAGTGGGCCATGCCACTACCGTTTCAACGATTTCGCCAATATCGGTAGAGCCATCTCTTTATGCGCTAAGCGGATATTGCGTACTTTTATGTGGCTTTGCAAGCGTTGTGTCCCTTTTTGTTTTTGAAGGTTTCCGCAAAAGAAAAGCCTGTATTTTCATAAACGCTCTCGCCTTCAGCCTTTTAGTTTCAGGAGGCGTGCTTTTATTGCTCTCCGGTCCTCAAATTGCCGCTTCTTATTTTAACGTTCCGGTAGAGGAAACTTCCTCTTTGATAAGTGAAAGTGGTTTTCGCTTAGGAAACGGATTCCTATGGACCGCAATATGCGGATTTGGATCCGCCCTCTTTTCTTTGATAGGCGGATTTTCACATATTTTAGGCGATTGAAAAACAAAAAATCACTGCAAAACTCATCTATTCTAAAAAACTAACGAATAGGTTTCGTATAGAAGCGGCCACTCACGCTGTTAAGAGGAATGACTTGTACAAAAGCAGTTGAATCCTCTTTTTTTATGAGTTTCATGAGGTGCGAAAGCTCATAAGAAGAGACGACCATGGTGAAGATATAACGTTCTTTGCCAGTGTAGACTCCTGTCCCCACCACCATCGTAGCGCCATGGGGAACGGATTCAATTAAGAATTCGCCTAGGTCTTTTCTACCGGTTACGATTTCCACTTTCATCTTTTTATTGCGGACATTAATGGTGTCAATAAGGATTTTTGAAATAAGGATATACATGACGCTATAGAAGGCACCGCCGATATGGGAAGCGACAACAGCAGGGTCTGTCCACCCCTCTTTCGTGATAATCAAAAGAGTAAAGCAAACTAAAGTGACGGAATTCATGATGAAGTTATATTTGCCAACAAGCGTCTTTTTCTTTAAGGCAATGTAATAAGCGATGATATCAACGCCGCCAGTGGAGGCATCGATCTTAAAAGCGATTGCACAACTTAAGCCCGTGCAGACGCCACCAAGAAGAGCTCTAGAAAGAATGCCACCGTTTTTGGCAATAAAAAGAGCGATTTGTTGCATGACTTCAAGGTTTTCGCAATTAAGGAGCTTCATAAACAAAGAAGTTTCAAGAACATTAATTAAAGTAAAGATAGTGAAACGTTTCCCTATCCCAACCCAAGCAAGAATCAAAACTGGAATGTTGATGACGAAATAAAGAACAGAATAAAGAAGACTTTCGGGGAGGACTCCTTTGGAACTCCCAACCCCATTAATCGCCTCATAGATGACTTCGATGGAGAGAACGATGACCTGGGAAATACCAGAAACCCCACCGCTTACGATCTTTTGAAAGTTGAGATTAGGTTCCAATTCTTTCGCCATCGAGGCGAAACTCCCCAAATCCATGCAACAATTAAAACCAAAAGCAAAGATAATGGCGCTTATCGTGCAAAGAAGAAAAGCGAGAGAGTTTTCAAGTCCTCGCTTCACCCACATATGGTCGTAAAGCCAATTGGTTCTCTTTTCTTTATACTCGGCGATAGCTTTCTTGATGTTCATAGTGAAGAACATTATAGCCAAAGGCTGAGGAGAACAAAAAGAGGAAACTATTCAAGGAATAGAAATGTGAGGCAAACACCGTTTTTGGGGAATTGATTTATTGCGATACCTAGGAAGGAATGCTATAGTTTTAGCACTGTTTCTAAGAAACAGGCTTCTTTTTGTCGGAGGAACCTATGTTTATCTTAAAATCAATCGGTGCATTCTTTGTAAAAATTTGGCGTTGGATTAAAGAAACTGCTTGGGTGCAACCCCTTCTTATCGTGGGTGCAATTTTTGCGATTATTTTCTCCATTCCTTCGATCACCAATGCAGTGAGCAGCTGGACCAAAACTACCAGCGGTTCTTGGCTTTTGGAATATCGCGTCTCTTTGGAAGGCGAAACCTATAACGAAAGCTCTTCGAATGCCGACAAGCTCACCAAAGCCATCTATGAAGCCAATCGTTTTGTGAACGGCCAAGAAACGGACGAAAGCCTTCTAGCAACCGTCCGCAACGGATATGGCGAAAAGTTCTATCTCGTCTATGTCAACGGCACATCGAGCGATAGCGATACCTTAAGCGATTCCTTCCGTTTCTTATCGGAAAACTGGGGTTCTTCTTCCTTAAAGCTTGACCGCCATGATGATGCGGGAAAAAATCTCCCTTTTAAATTCAACGTTATCTATACCGACGAAACCAGCTCCAACGATAGCGATTACGAAGCCAATAACAGCCCGAGCGCTTTCGAACGTTATTTGACCAATCACGCCGACCTTTTCAACACCGCTGGCGAATATCTTGAGAATCAACCCTACCGCATCAATGCGAGCATCGACGAAACCAAATACGACAACTTCGCTCTTAATAACACAAGCAGCACGAATACCAGTCTTAGTAGCGACTTCCCAAAGCCAAGCATCATCCTCTGCGACTTCACTGACAAAGCCATCTCGATGGGTAAAGCGGGCGTTTCCGAAATCGCTTTCTCGATTACTGGTGATACCAATAACACGCGCGCGGAATTCCTTATGAATATGTGGAATCACACCGACAATTACGCCGACTATCCAGAAAATAACTTCTTGCAAAAAGAATAGGAAAAACTTCAAAATGAAAACGCAGCAAATGCTGCGTTTTTTCTTCCTCTTTATATATTAAGGACTATCTATTTCCGTATTTTTCTTGGAGTTTTTTTAAGACGCAAAGAGGCACAAGATGCGAAACGTCCACTCCTCCTTCAAAGAGTTCAACAATGGCGCTTGAGGAAACAAAAGCTTCCTCATGGCGCGCCATAAAGAAAACCATGTCCACGGTTGGATCCGCATATTCGTTTGCCGCTGCTAAAGAAAATTCATATTCGAAATCGCTCACCGCTCTTAAACCGCGAATAAGATGATTGGCATCATGGTCTTTTGCGTATTTAACGGTAAGTCCATCATAGAAATCAACAGAAACACCAGGTAAATCCTTGACGGCTTCTTTCATCATTTCTATCCTCTCTGGGACGTTAAAACGAGAAGCCTTATTGGCATTTATTGCCAATAAGAGAGTCACTTCATCGAATACTTGCAAGGAACGTTTCAAAACTTCGATATGGCCATTCGTAATAGGATCGAAAGAGCCGGGATAAATTGCTTTTTTCATCTTTCCTTCCTCCAATAGATAGAAACGTATGTTCTTCCATAATGATAAGTTCTTACGCTCTTGAAGCTCTCTTTCGGGAAGAAAGGTTCTCCCCCTTCGTATTCAATAACCACCACGGCATTCGAAGATAAGAGATTTTTTTCTAATAAAAGAGCGGTTGCTTCTCCATAATATTCCTTTTCTTTATAAGGAGGGTCAAGAAGCACGACATCATATTTTTTCTTGGCTTCTAAAGAATTAAGAAAATCCAAAAAAGGCATGCAAAACACCTTTCCATTTGGTTCTTTAAGCCTCTCTAGATTCTGTTCGATAATCTTCGAGGCATCCTTAGAAGAATCCACAAAATCGCATTCTTTGGCACCTCGGGAAAGGCATTCGATGCCAAGGGCACCAGAACCAGCGAAAAGGTCTAAGACGGAAGCGGCAAAAAGATCATTCGTCAAAGCGTTCCCAATCGCCGTTCTCACCACGTTCTTGGTCGGCACAGTGTCGAAGGGAGGAACGTCGATTTCGCGGGTTCGATATTTTCCAGACGTAATTTTAAGCATCTATTGTTCCTTAATATCTAAGACCTTCTTTCGGAAAGGGCCAAAAAGGATATCGTCCATTTGAAGCGTCAAATATTTTGTAACGCTAAAAGCAGCCGTGTATTCCTTCATAAGAGGGTGGTTGTCGAAAGCTTTCTTAGCTTCAAAGAGTCCTTTCTCAAGTTCCTTTATTTCCTTAGAATCTTTGGAATAGTAAGAAAGCGCCTCTTCGTAGCGTTTCGCCGCTTCTTCCATCTTTCTTCGAAGTTCTTGGAGCTTGTTTGATTTTAAAGCAGCCTCTTCTTTTTCTTGTAATTCCAAAAATCTGGCATCGCCTTTCATGGCTTCTTTTAAGGAGTAGGCCCCTTTCAAAAGAACTTCATTCATATAGCATCATTCTAATGATTCTCTCTTTTCTATGCTAGAATAGTTTCGCTTATGTTAAAGATTGTTAAAGACAAAAAACCATCCCTTCGCCTGCCTTCCAAAGATGTGGAGATGCCTCTATCGAAAGAAGACAAAGACTTGCTCGAGGAAATGCTCGATTACTTAAAGAAATCGCAAGATCAAAGTTACCGAGAAAAACATCCCAATGTCCGGGAAGGTATTGGATTGGCCGCCCCACAAATTGGCGTTAATAAAAAGATGCTCGTCATCCATTATTTGGACGATCCCGAAAAAGAGACCTACATCACTTATGGCTTGGTAAATCCAAAAATCGTCAGTAATTCCATAAGGAAATGCTATCTGAAATCGGGGGAAGGCTGCTTGTCAGTGGATGAAGAACATCCTGGATACGCCTATCGCGATTATAAAATTACCGTGAAAGCTTATGACGCCTTCAAAGGGGAAGAAACCTCTATCCGCGCCATCGGCTTCGATGCCATCGTCTTGCAACACGAAATCGATCATCTTCACGGCATCCTTTTTTACGACCACATCGATAAGAAAAACCCTTATAAAGAAATTCCTGGAAGCGTGGCGATTTAAAAACTATTTTTCCTCCCTTCAAGAGGATAAAACCTGACTTTGGTAAATAAACCTGAAACATGGTGCTAAAGCTTAAAACCTAGC